>ERZ1740065.2112-NODE-2112-length-12294-cov-5.193725_pt1 | contig 12294 bp, 10 predicted proteins | sample MGYA00581738_ERZ1740065 | MGnify/ENA primary metagenome ERZ1740065 (study PRJEB43018, sample SAMN04849749) | marine metagenome | isolation source: floating plastic debris | place: Pacific Ocean | collected 2008-09-01 | study: EMG produced TPA metagenomics... | reverse complement strand
TCACCAGATCGATCGACAGGAAGGTGGTCGCATTGCCCGGACCACCCCCGGTGACCACGAAGGGCTCCGTGTAGATCATGAAACTGTCCATGAACCGCAGCAGGATGGCGATCATAAGAACACCCATCATCTTGGGCAGCTCGATGTAGCGGAACACGGCCCAGCGGCTCGCCTGGTCGATCTTGGCCGCCTGATAATAGGCGTTGGGGATCGACTGCAGCCCGGCATAGGCCAGGAGCGCCACCAGCGACGTCCAATGCCAGACATCCATGACGATCACGGTCACCCAGGCGGCAAAGGGATCCTGTGTGTAGTTGTAGGAAATGCCGAGTTCCTTCAGCGTGTAGCCCAAGAGGCCAATATCCACGCGCCCGAAGATCTGCCAGATCGTACCGACCACATTCCACGGAATGAGCAGCGGCAGCGACATGACCACAAGGCAGAAGGACGCCCAGAAGCCGCTCTTCGGCATGTTCAGCGCGATATAGATGCCGAGCGGGATTTCAATAGCGAGGATGATGCCGGAGAACATGAGCTGCCGCCAGAGCGCATCCCACATGCGGTCGTCCTGCAGCATCTCGCGGAACCATTCGAGGCCCGCCCAGAAGAACTGGTTGTTGCCGAAGGTGTCCTGCACCGAATAATTGACCACCGTCATCAGCGGGATCACCGCCGAGAAGGCCACCAGCACGAGCACCGGCAGCACCAGGAACCACGCCTTTTGATTTACCGTCTTGTTCATCAGGCGGCCTCCCCTTCCGGTGCGACACGCCAGTCGTCCGCGTAAACATTGATCCCGGCAGGATCGAAAGTGATCGCATGCGTATCGGCCGCGATGCTGTCGCCTTCACCTGCAATGGCGCTGATTTCATGGCCCGCCACATCCAGGCGCACGATCTTGTGGCGACCCACATCCTCCACGCGCTTGATGCGCGCGGGCACACCCGTCTCTGCCGCGCTCAGCTTGATGAATTCAGGGCGCACGCCCACCTGTACCTTGCCCCCCGCGGGCCGGTATCCGGCGCCAAGCGGCACGCTCACCCCGGCGATCTGCGCCGTGGCGCCGTCGATCTTGGCATCGAACAGGTTCATGCCCGGCGAGCCGATGAAGTAACCCACAAAGGTATGCGCGGGCCGCTCGAAAAGCTCCTGCGGTGTGCCGATCTGCACCACCCGCCCGTCATACATGACCACCACCTTATCGGCGAAGGTCAGTGCTTCTGTCTGGTCGTGGGTCACATAAATCATCGTGTGACCAAATTCGTGATGCAGGGACTTCAGCTGCGTGCGCAGCTCCCACTTCATATGCGGGTCGATTACCGTGAGCGGCTCATCAAAAAGCAGTGCATTCACATCTTCCCGCACCATGCCACGCCCCAGCGAGATCTTCTGTTTGGCATCCGCCGTCAACCCGCGCGCCTTGCGGTTCAGCTCCGCCTCCATGCCGATCATCTTCGCGATCTGGTCCACGCGCTGCGCCACGTAAGACGCATCCGCCCCCCGATTGCGCAGCGGAAAGGCCAGATTATCCCGCACGGTCATCGTGTCGTAGACCACGGGGAACTGGAACACCTGTGCGATGTTGCGCTCTGCCGTCGGCGCGAGAGTAACATCCTGATCATTGAAGAGAATACGTCCCTGACTTGGGTGCAGCAGCCCCGAGATGATGTTCAAGAGCGTGGATTTTCCACAGCCCGATGCGCCCAGCAGCGCATAGGCCTCGCCATCGACCCAGTCGTGGTTCAGTTCTTTCAGAGCGAAATCAGCTTCGGAGGTCGGATTGGGCAGATAGGAATGTGCCAGATTATCCAGCGTGATCTTGGCCATTACGCGGCCTCCGCATAGGGGGCCGCGGCAACCAGCTCGCCATTCTGACCGAAGATATAGACATGGGCCGGGTCCAGATAGACCTCCAGGTCCTGTCCGGGTTGAAGGGCCTGCACCCCGTGCACCAGCCCCACCCAGCGCTCGCCGTGGTGGTCGAGGTGCACGAAGGTCTCGGAGCCAGTGATTTCGGTGACTGTCAAACGGGTTTTGAAGGCCATTGCCCCCGCGACATGCGGCGACAGTTCCAGATGGTTGGGCCGGAACCCTGCAGTATAGGTGCCGTCTGGCAGGTTCCTTGCCCCATCCGTTACATCGACGGTTTGCCCGTCGCCAAAGGCCAGCGTGCCGCCCTTCTTGGTGATCTTGAGAAAGTTCATCGGGGGATCCGAAAACACCCGCGCGGTGGTGGCATTCACCGGCTTGCGGTACACTGACGGCGTGGGTCCGAATTGAGTCACCTTGCCCTCCCACAGCGCCGCTGTATTGCCGCCAAGCAGGAGTGCCTCTTCCGGTTCGGTCGTCGCATAGACAAAGATCGAGCCGGACTCCTCGAAGATCTTCGGGATCTCCGCGCGTAATTCTTCACGGAGTTTGTAGTCGAGATTTGCCAGAGGTTCATCGAGCAGAACGAGCCCCGCATTCTTGACCAGAGCCCGCGCCAGGGCGCAGCGCTGCTGTTGCCCCCCCGACAGCTCCAGCGGCTTGCGGTCGAGCATCGGCGTCAGTTTCATCAGATCTGCGGTCTCGCGCACCCGGCGATCAATCTCGTCCCGCGACTGACCCAGCAGGCGCATCGGCGAGGCGATGTTGTCGTAGACGGTCATCGAGGGGTAGTTGATGAACTGCTGGTAGACCATCGCCACCTTGCGGTCCTGCACCCGCATGCCGGTGACGTCCTCGCCGTTCCAGATCACCCGCCCTGTGGCCGGCACATCCAATCCGGCCATCAGCCGCATCAGCGATGTCTTCCCCGACAGCGTTGGCCCCAAAAGCACGTTCATCGTGCCTTTTTCGAGCGCAATATCCGTTGGATAGATATGGGTTTCCCCGCCAACGGTCTTAGACACCCCTTCCAGGATCAAGGTCATGTCCGTCCCCCACTTCTACTCTGCAGCCTTGGCCTTACGCTCAGCGGGATCACCCTGCATGAACGCCTCCAGATCTGCGATTTCTTCCTTGGTCAGTCTCAGTCCAAGCTTGTTGCGCCGCCAGACGACGTCCTCTGCCGTCCGGGCATATTCGTTTTTCTGCAGCCAGCGCACCTCACGCTCTGTCAGTGTCGCACCGAATGCGCGCCCCATGTCTGCTTCGGTCTCCGCACCTGCCATCACATCCCAGGCTTCCGTGCCATAAGCCCGCACCAGACGCCGGGCCCAGAACGTGGTGAGAAATCGAAAATCCTCCCGCAGCCGCGTGACAAGGACATCGAAACCGTCGACCGCAAAATCCCCGCCGGGCAGTGCGACACCTGCCGTCCAGTGGCCAGACGTGCCCGGAAAGAACGGCACGATCTTGTCCATCGCATCCTCGGCAAGTTTGCGATACGTCGTGATTTTCCCCCCAAAGACATTCAGGATCGGCGCGCCGCCCGCGTTGTCCACTTTCAAGGTGTAGTCCCGCGTCGCCGCCGTCGCGCTGCTCGCACCATCGTCATAGAGCGGGCGGACGCCTGAATAGCTCCACACCACATCCTCCTGCCCGATGTCGTTCTTGAGATACTGGTTTATGAAATTCAGCAGATAGTCGCGCTCTTCCTCGGTGCACTCGGGCTTGACGCTTGGATCCTCGTGTTCGGCGTCCGTCGTGCCGATCAGGGTGAAATCCGTCTCATAGGGAATAGCAAAGATGATGCGCCCATCGGTTCCCTGAAAAAAGTAACACTTGTCGTGATCGTATAGACGCCGGGTCACGATGTGACTGCCGCGCACGAGACGGACACCCTCTGTCGAGTTGATCCTCACCTTCTGCTGGATGATGTCACCCACCCAGGGGCCGCCGGCATTCACAAGCATGCGCGCACGGATCGTACGCGCCTCGCCTGCGATTTGATCTTCGACCGCTATCTCCCACAGGTCATCCACCCGTGCCGCACTGACAACCTTGGTACGCACCATCACATCGGCGCCCCGCTCTTCGGCGTCGCGGGCGTTCAGCACCACAAGCCGCGAATCCTCGATCCAGCAATCCGAATACTCGTATGCCTTCTCGAACCGGCCTTCGAGCGGCGCCCCTTCAACACTGTTTTTCAGGTTCAGCGTCCGGGTGGCGGGCAGTATTTTCCGCCCGCCCAGATTGTCATACAACAGGAGACCGAACCGGATCAGCCAGGCAGGGCGGCGTCCTTTCATCCATGGCATGAGCGTGTTCAGAATGCGCGAGGTCGGCGTCGATCCCTCGAAACGCATATCCTTGTGATAGGGCAGCACGAAGCGCATGGGCCAGCTGATATGCGGCATGGCTTTCAGCAGCACTTCGCGTTCCGCCAAGGCGTGGCGCACCAGATTGATCTCGAAATACTCAAGATAGCGCAGGCCGCCATGAAACAGCTTGGTTGATGCAGATGAGGTTGCCGAGGCGAGGTCGTTCATCTCGGCCAGCGCCACGCTCAACCCGCGCCCGGCCGCATCCCGCGCAATGCCGCAGCCATTGATACCGCCACCGATGATGAAAAGGTCATACGTGTTGGAATGCTCATGCAGCGACGACACCAGACCCTCCCAATCCATGCGTGTGACCGACAGGCAAAGGCGTAACGCACCGGGAATTTGGTATCAAGCGAATTTTTTCGTTTATGTTCGCTTTTGGGAAAAACGAATATCCAAGCCCCTTTGTCCAAGCGTCAGTTTCGCCCAAGTCTGGTAGACTGATGGCGAGTTTGCTGACAGCCATAGAGCCTTCGCCGCAGCCCGACGGTGCTTTCAATCCGCCCGCACCGCGGCAAGCCATTGGAAAAATGATTGGAAACAGAGTGATTTTATCGTTAGCTACCGTGTCAGGAGGACAAAAATGTCGCAGACATTCCGGCATCCGGACATTCTGAAAATTGCGCAACGCGAGGGTAAGGTCACCGTCGAAGGGCTGGCGGAGCACTTTGGTGTTACGCTGCAGACCATTCGCCGGGATCTGAGCGAGCTTGCAGAAGCGAACAAACTCGAACGTGTGCACGGCGGGGCGATTCTACCCTCGGGTACAACGAACATCGAATACGAAGAACGTCGAAATCTGAACGAAGCCTCCAAGCTTGCCATGGCGCGCGCCTGTGCGGCACAGATTCCCGAAGGTTGTTCCGTTTTCCTCAACATCGGGACCAGCACCGAAGCCGTCGCCCGCGAGCTGCTGCACCATCGCGATCTGATGGTGGTGACCAACAACATGAACATCGCCAATATTCTGGTCGACAATCAGGAGTGTCAGATCATCGTCACCGGCGGGGCGCTGAGGCGGTCCGATGGCGGGCTGGTCGGAAACATCACCATCGATACTATTCGCAAGTTCAAGTTCGACATTGCCGTCATCGGCTGTTCCGCGATGGATGAAGATGGTGATCTTCTGGATTTCGACATTCACGAGGTCGGCGTGAGCCAGACCATCATCGCACAATGCCGCAAGTGTTTCCTGGTGGCGGATCATTCCAAGTTCAGCCGTACGGCACCGGCGCGCATTGCCTCTATGCAGGTTCTGTCCGCCGTCTTCACAGATCGCCCCCTCCCGGGAGGATTGGGCGAAAAATGCGCCGAGTGGGGCACTCAGGTCGTGATCGCCGGTTGAGCCGGAGTCACGTCCTTCCCGAGATGGGTGGCACCAATTGCCTGGCCCGGTGACGGCTCTGAGAAGACTACGGACAATCAACAGAGCGGGCGCTGAACACTCCTCAATCAGTGTCTCCCCGAACCACTAACCCGCCGCATTGAACAGATGCCAAGCCAGAAAAACGCCAGGACGGTTCAGTCACTTCACTGCCCGAGCCTGCGGTGCATCATCAGTGCGCTCAATGAAATTAAGGTATTTATCTTGACATCAAAGTTTATACACATATCTCCACATCAAGCTATATATCTTGATATCAAATTAAATGGATACTTATGCCACGCACGTCCGACATCGCCCTGACAGCCCTCGCGCCGATCATCTGGGGCACCTCCTATTACGTCACAACCGAAATGCTGCCTGGGCAGTCTCCGTTTCTCATTGCATTACTGCGCGCACTTCCGGCGGGGCTGATACTGCTGCTCTTTGCGCGACAGCTGCCGTCCGGTCTCTGGTGGTGGCGCGTCGCGGTTTTGGGGCTTCTGAATTTCAGCCTGTTCTGGAGCCTGCTCTTTGTCGCCGCCTACCGGTTGCCCGGCGGGGTAGCGGCCATGCTGGGCGCGGTACACCCCTTGGTGGTCATCTTTCTGGCGCGGGGACTTCTGGGACAAGCCATCCGCCCGGTGAAGGTCATTGCCGCGCTGACCGGATTGACCGGTGTCATCCTGCTTTTGCTGCAACCTCACACTGCCCTCGATCCCGTGGGCGTCGCAGCCGGGCTGTTTGGCGCGGTGTCGATGGCAGCGGGTGTTGTGCTGACACGAAAGTGGCAGCCGCCGGTCCCCTTGCTGACCTTCACGGCATGGCAACTGACTTCGGGTGGTGGCTTTCTTTTGCCCGTTGTCATCGCAATGACGCCTTCGATACCAACGTTGACTGCAGTCAACATCGCGGGTCTTGCCTATCTGTCCCTCATCGGCGGCGCGCTCACCTACTTTCTGTGGTTCCGAGGTATCGCGCGGATTGATCCCGCCGCCGTCTCCAGCCTTGGATTTCTCAGCCCGCTGACGGCCATCCTGCTCGGGTGGATACTGCTTGGGGAAACCCTGACGATTCTTCAGATTGCTGGCGCGATTGTCATTCTGATCAGCGTGCGAATGGGACAGAGCGACAAGCTCTCCCTCCCCCGCCTTACCGGAAAGCGACCCGTCCTGCTACGATGACACAGGAAGGCCGGTCTGCTCCATCTTGCGCAGCAGATCCACAAAGCCCGCCACCTGATGACGGGCCGTTGCCGCCCCTTTCTCCGCCGTGGCCAGATGTGCTTCGCCCACCGTGCCCTCCGGGTTCAAGTCACTGGCGATCCAGCCATAAGAGACCGGACCGGTGGGTGAAATGGCACTGTGCTCCGCGGTGGAACGAAAATCCCTGGCTGCAGACATATCGACCGTCTGTGGTCGGAAATGAAGCATCAGGGAGGTCTCAACGTCACCGCCGTGAATGCCGAACTGCCCCTCCTGCTCTGAATAAAGACCTTCGGGCGTGCCAAAAGACCCCCACTGGCATTTGACCGCCAGCATCGCCGCCTGCACCCGCAATTCGCGCGCAAGGATGGAGACGAGATCCAGGTTTCCGCCATGGGAATTCACAATCGCGATCTTGCGAATTCCGGCCCGTGCGACGCTCAGCCCGATCTCCGTCCAGGCGTTGAGCGCGGTCGTGGCGGAGAGCGTTAGCGTGCCCGCTGCCCAAAGGTGCTCGTTGGACTTGCCCACGGCCTGCAGCGGCAGGATGCGCAGGTCCATGTCGGCGGGCGCCTGACGGTGCAGCTCCTCCAGCATGCCCAGCCCGATCAGCGTGTCCGTCCCGACAGGCAAATGCGGCCCATGCTGCTCGATGGCCGCTGTCGGCAGGATCGCGATGGTCTTCTCCGGGTCGATGCCAGTGAACCCCGGCGCCCGGAGGTCCGCCCAGTCGCGCGCGCCGCTCATGTCACCTCTTTGGGTGCGTAGGTCGCATCCAGCCGCGACCGGAGGTAATCGGCAGCCCGTACGGGCGGGTATTTGGGTGTGCCCGTGCCCGGCAAGGCTGCCACAACCGTATCAGGATGCGCTTCGACGAAAAACGCGACCGACCGGCGCTGGCGTTTCGGTGGCAGCACGCGGTGCGGGGTGGAGACATTGATGTCATTGGTCCAGCGCATCAGGCAATCTCCGATGTTGACCACGTAAGCCCCCGGCACATGCGGCACATCGGTCCAATCCCCGCCGCGCGGCCTGACCTGCAGCCCGGCTTCGCCATCGGTCATCAGCAGCGTGATTGCCCCGTAGTCAGTGTGCGCGCCTGCGCCGATTTCATTCTGCGCGCCGGAACCGGGCGGGTAGTGCAACAGGCGCAGCGCTGCGAGCGGATCCTGAAAAGCGGGGGTGAAATGCTCCGGCTCCAGCCCTAGATCGGCGGCAAAGGCGCGGTGAATATCAACCCCCAAGGCAAGGGCAGCATCGAAATAGGCCAGTGCCGTTTCCCGAAACCCGTCGATCTTAGGCCAGACGTTCACACCTCGAAAGGGCTCGTTCCGCAGCACGCGAGGATCGTCGGGGGCAAGATCAAATCCGATGTTGAAGCTTTCCTTGCGATCCACCATCGCAGAGCTGTCATCCAGCGACTCTTCACCTTCCGCGGCCCAGCCGCGATAATGTGGCGTGTTCAGGATCGACAAGGCGCTCTTTTCCGCAACCGGCAGGGTGAAAAACGCATCCGCCATCTTAAAGACGCGCGCGCGCAGCTCCTCAGACACGGTGTGGTTCTTCAAAAGGAAGAACCCGGGGCCCCGCACCGCCTGCCCAAGCTCCGCCAGGAAGCTGTCGCGATCAGTTGTGAATCTGCGCCAGTCCAACACCGGGATCATGCGCGGACCTCCTTTCGGCTTGCGGATACGGGGCCGATGAACCCCTCCATCTTGCGCGCGACACGGGCCAGATGGGCGCTGCGTGTCTCCGCCGAAGAGCTGTCCATCAGATAATGCGCCGCGAATGCGGTCTTGCACCTCTTGGCGCAGATTGCGCGCACGCCGCGCAGGATCATGCGCTTGCCCGGTGATCCGATCAGCTGGGTCAGCCACCAACTGGCACCGCAGGTCGTGAAGACGGCCAGCCGCGTGATATGGGTAAGGCCGGGGCGAATATTGTCGTTCTGCCCGTCGGGCATCAGGAAGGCCACATCGGGTAAAAGCACACGATCAAGCCAGCCCTTGAGCATCGCGGGCAACCCATACCACCACGTCGGATAGACGAAGATCAACGTATCGCACCACAAAACATCCTCGACATCCTGCGCAACCGGCGTGCGGTTCGCGGGCGTGTCTTCGTAGATATCCAGCTCTGCTTCCGTCAGCACCGGCGCGAACCCGCTGCGGTACAGGTCGATCACGCGGATCTCGGCGTCCGCGCCACGCAGCTTGTCCACCACGACATCTCTCACGGCAGCGGTGAAGCTGGTCTCCTTCGGGTGGCAATAGACGACAAGCGCGCGCATTCAGAGCCTCTCCATTTCCGCATCGACACGGGACAGAAAACCGGCCCGTTGGCCGTCTGTCGCCCGGTTCATATCATAAAGTGCCAGATATCGGGTCTTGTCCGGGCGGCAGACATGCCAGACCGCGCGGGTTACCGACCGGCGCGGCGGATCGCCTGCCATGAACGCCCGCAGGCGCGTGCCGCCATAGGTGGTCACCGCCGCCAGCTTGCGAATGCGCCGCAGGTTCGGCATCACCTTGCCGTTCTGCAGAGGGAATGACACTCCGGGATGGAAAACGCGGTCGAATAATCCTTTCAGGACAGCGTGGTACCCGAAATTCCAGACCGGAAAGACCAGCACCAGCGCATCGGCCTGCCGCAGACGCGCCACATAGTCCGCGACCGGCGCAATGTTGTGGCCAACGTCGTGATAGCTGCGCCGTTCGATGGCCGTCAGCACGGGGGAAAACCCCTCCGCGTTCAGGTCGCAGTCATCCACCTCCCAGCCCCGCGCACTCAACCGCTTGACCACGCAGTCATGCAGCGCGGCCGAAAAGCTTTCGGCGCAGGGATGGGCAAAGAGGACAAATGCGCGGGTCATGACTACTCCGCAGCGCGCAGTTTCGGATAACTGTACATCCGTTCATACGACCAGTTCGGATCGTCCCAGGCGATCATCTTTCCCGGGTTGAGCAAGCCCTTGGGGTCGGCTTCGCGCTTGAAGGCAAGTTGCCGGTCATCAACCGTCTGCCGCCCCCCCTCTTCCAGCGTATAGCGATGCGGGTTGAAGACCAGCGCGCCCGCCTCCTCGTGCATCCTGATGATCTCATCGAGCCGTTCTTCGGTGGTGAATTTCACAAGGCTGAGCCCGGCAAACATGATCTTGCCGTTTTCCTTCATCACCTCCAGATGCTGCAGAACCTCGGGGCTGAACGCCTCGCGCATTTTCTCAATCAGCTCAAGGTGGTTTGGGAAGCCATAGCGCACCTGCAGATAAGTGATGCTGGGGTCAACTTTCAGCGCGCGCAGGGTGGTGTGGTTCCACCCGTATTCAAAGATCAGGCCCGGCCCACGCGGCCAGTCGTGATCGTCACTGCGGTAGATCAGCCGTGCCTCCGGGCGGCGGCCAAGGAATGTTTTGAACCCATCCATGGAGTGTGGCGCCACCATCAGTGCGACGAGGTTGGTTCCCGTCTCAACATGCGGCGCGACGCGTTGGAAATACTCCTTTGCAACCGGTGCCTCGAAGACGGTCGCCAGCTTGATCAGGATGCCGTCTTCATTGGCCAGTTCCTCGGCAAACCGGGCCGCCTGCATGAAATCATCGGTGGCCACGAACATGTCCACCCAATCGTAGGCGGGAGCCAACGGCATTTCAATTTCGGTGATGATGCCGTTGGTGCCATAGGCGTGGCTGACGCGTGCCAGTTCCTCGCCGCTGAATTCCAGAACGCGCGGCGTTTCTTCCATCGTGACGACGCGCAGGCGGATGATGTTGCCCAGATCGCTCAGCGACCCCCAAGTGCAGGAGCCCACGCCCCCCGATCCGCCCGCGATGAACCCGCCGATGGTCGCCGTAGCCCAGGTGGAAGAGAACATGCGGATTTCCTGCCCCGAATGCTCCTTGCAGGCCGCATCAAGATCCTTGAGCAGGCACCCCGGCTCAACCACCACCCGCCCCGGATGGATTTCCCTGACCGCCGTCATGTGCCGCAGATGCATGACACAGCCGCCCGCCAGCGGCATGGCCTGCCCGTAATTGCCCGTGCCGGCCCCACGCGTCGTCACCGGCACATCATGCGCATAGCAGGCTTTCAGAACCTCGATGATCTCCGCCTCGCTGCGCGGGCTGACGACGAAATCGGCCGTGACCTCGTCTAGATGTGCCTTGAGCACCGGAGAGTACCAGAAAAAGCCACGGCGCTTGGCTTTGATCCCTGCCCCGGAATCCTCCAGATCGAGATGGGATAGCGCGGCTTTGGCGGCGGCAATGTCTGCGGTCATGGCGTACTCATCAGATGGTCAAGCTCGGCGTAATCAGGCAATTGGCGATCAATCTGTCGCCCTGCCCGCATGACGATGCGATCGGCCTGCGGGCGGGCAAAAAGCTCTGTCCAGTTGCGCGCGCGACAGATCACCAGATCGGCGGGCATCCCGACATCCAGACCGGGCAGATCAAAGCCACAGGCCCTGGCCGGGTTGGTGACGAAGGCTTCGCTCCAATCCGCGGCGGAATGATCCAGATGGCCGATACGGGTCGCTTCGCGCATCACTTCGATCATATCCAGATCGCCATAGGCGTAAAAGGGATCACGTGTGTTGTCCGAAGCGAAGGAAAGATTGACGCCCCGCGCCTTCAATTCATGCACGAGCGTGATACCCCGCATTCGGGGCGTCCCGCTCTGCCGGTCCTGCAAGTACAGATTGCACATGGGCAGGGAGACCACATTCAAGCCTGCGCGTGCCACCAGATCCATCGTATCGGCAGCGTGGGCTGTATCCTGGGCGGACAGCGAACACAGGTGCCCCACGGTGACCGGCGCATCAAAGCGGAGCTCCAGCACGGCCTTGGCGATGACCCGCAAGGTCTCTGACGTCGGGTCCAGCGTTTCATCCACGTGAAAGTCTGCTTGCAACCCCCTGTCGCTCGCCAGCTGAAAAAAGTATCGCACACGCTCTTCGATATCCGGCGCCGGATAGGCCACCATGCCAAGCACCCCGCCCGCCTCTGCCACCAGATCGGCGGTATGCTCGAACGGCGTCTCGGGCCCGACCGCATCGCATCCCACAAGGCAGGCGGCCTGCAGATCGATCCGCCCCCGCCAGCGCGCGCGCATTTCCTTGAAGACCGGCCAGGAGATGTCGTCCTGCGGCGGGATGCTGTCGATATGCGTGCGGATCGCGCGGGTGCCTTGCGCAGACGCGCTGCGCAGGGCGAAATCCATCCGCGCCGCCACATCCTCGGCCGTCCAGTTGGCTAGGCGGTCCGCGCCCACGGTTTGCAGTGCACCGTCAAAACTGCCGTCCGGATTGGCCGCGCGGGGCCAGATGTGGCCCTTGTCGAGATGGGTGTGCATGTCCACGAAAGCCGGGAACACCATCGCCCCCTTCATGTCGATGCTCTTGCCCGGTTGATCGCTGATGGCGCCGCCCCGAATGCTCAGGGCAATAGCGCAAAGATCGCCATCACCGCCCGCAAAACAGG
>ERZ1740065.2111-NODE-2111-length-12294-cov-11.058011_pt1 | contig 12294 bp, 12 predicted proteins | sample MGYA00581738_ERZ1740065 | MGnify/ENA primary metagenome ERZ1740065 (study PRJEB43018, sample SAMN04849749) | marine metagenome | isolation source: floating plastic debris | place: Pacific Ocean | collected 2008-09-01 | study: EMG produced TPA metagenomics... | reverse complement strand
TACAGGGGGAGGGTAAAAACAGTATTGGGGGAAGGGAGGGAGTGGGAGGAGGGGGAGACGATGGGAGAAAGGAGAGAGTGGGAGGGGGAGAAGAGGCAGAAGGAAGTGTAACAGCACCTGTTTCACGGAATCGTCAGATACTTTGTATTTGGCCTCCTGGCTGGGCCTCGCGATGCTCTTATGGAGCTGCTTCTGCTCCAGTGAGCTGAAGTACGCCTCCAAGTTGGGGCTCTTTACCAGATAGTCAAGGGCGGGTCGTGGTATAGGATCGTGAAGGGACGGTACCAATACCTCCTGCAGGGTAGTAAGAGTTTGGTTCTCAGGCTACACACACCACGCAAAGAGACAGACAAGAATGACATACCATCTTGTTTATTTGTAGAACGTCTGCTTGTAAGAACGGCCTGATGATAGGCATCACTGTACAGTGCACATCTGCGACACTCCATAGACTGGACACCGTGGAAACACAGCGAGCCACGCCATAACGAATCCATTGGTTCTAAGGGTAAGATAAATTGGAGGCTTAGCCTATGAACACAAAACATCCTGAAAGGAGTAGTCACTATAGACCTGCTCCGAACAGGAGAAAACCTACTGAAAATAGGAGGAACGCATCAAAATTACCGAAAAACTATTGTAATGTCTCACAACGCATGTTACAGAGAATTTAAACCTCTCTAAATACATGTTTCCCCACGTATGAGCTGCAGCCATGAGGTACTACCAGGGCGAATCTTATGGCACATATTGAGAGACAGATGAAGAGCGAGTGTATATAGGCTAGAATCATCCGTACGGGGTGGCAAAGGAGAGGGGCGATGGACTCCAGCATTTCATGAACTACAAGCTTCTGGATGAGGTTGAGAGATAGGAGCTTGTTCAGAGCTTCTAGACAACGCCGTATAACATACTCCTCACTATCCGACAGGCTCTGAAACCAGGAAACATAGCGGGTCAATGGTGGATCACAGGCTATCTGGAACAAGGTTGTAAAATAGCAGAGATGGAGACATGAGTAGAATGATAAATTGGCAAGGAATGAGGAACAGGAACAGGAGAGAACGTGAGAGGAAGAGGAGGATGATGAATAAAGGAAGGAGGAAGGGAGATGTAGGGAGGGAGAGATTTAGGGAGAGAGGGAGGGAGAGGGAGGGGGAAAGAGAGGGAGAGGAGGGGTAGGGAGAGGGATGGGGAGGGGAGGGGAAGGAGAAGGGAAGGGAGGAGTTTCTAGTGAAGGAACAGGAGTAAGGGATGAGGAGATAAGAGAAAAACATAGCAGTTGGAATTCAGATAATCAGCTCGAGTTGAAAAGCTACTTTCAATGAACATTATGACCCAACAACAATAATCGATGTGATCGGCAGACTAGCAGGAAATTATTGGACACAACAGAATAGTAAGTGACTATATAGAAGACATACTGTCAATTTGGCTTGTCAGTGGTGGCTTGACTAATCTCGTACAATCGGTCGGCAACTTCAACCATCTTCTCTCTGTACTCTACATTCTGAAATAAACCGACAGTTGTAACACAGTATGGCACGGACCGTCAGATACCGCTGTATACTGTCAGACACTGCTGTATACTGTCAGACACTGCTGTAGACTGTCAGACACTGCTGTATACTGTCAGATACCGCTCTATACTGTCAGACACTGCTATAGACTGTCAGACACTGCTGTAGACTGTCAAACACTGCTGTAGATTGTCAGACACTGCTGTAGATTGACTACCAGTGTACGTCTAAGAACCACCTATCTTCGATGTGACCTCTCCAAAATATTGGGTTCACTCATTATATGTCGCAGTGTTGATTCTGGTACAATTTTACTATTTGATTGACAGGAAGTGTAACCAGTAGTCATAGTGGCATGCCCACCTTATGATTTCGCTCATAAACTCCGTCCAGGCCGTACAGTGCGCCGAACCAGCAGCTCGCAATCGTACCAGTGCTGTCATTGTCTCCTCCATGGAAGGTACCACTGGCAGGAAAAAGGAACTCATAACAACAATCCGGAGTTGTGTGCTCTTTACATTGGAGTACTGTTGTGTTAGCTCTACTCACTAGCTGCACAGCTGATCCCAGTTCTTACCACTGGCCAGTAGAGCATCATAACTGCAAGGCAGTGGAGATCAGTGGGGACAATAGTGTAGAGATCAGTGTGCTGGTGTGAATGTGAGGATGACAACAGATGATCCATCTTACGCAATGATGGTGGAGTCATGGCCAGCTGAACCTCCCCAGCCGCTGTATGATATGGAACTATAGAAGGCGTCTCTCGCCTCCACATCATAGTCTTTGGGAAACACAGCATCTCTCTCTCCTGACTCAATCTTCCTCAACGCCAGATAGTTCCGCCAGTGGTTCTCAAAGTAGTTCCTAAAACAAGTTCCTGAATTACTGCAAGCACTGATCAGAACTTGTCAACTGAAATGTATGACTCAGCCTAGAGCCAGTGAGCACTAGCATGGGTCAAGGTCGCTGAGGAGCTCCTAGGGGGGGATGTGGGTAATAGCTACCAGGCGTGGAGATTGTTCTCGACATCTACGCCCGCCATCTTCACGTATTCACGAGCCAAAGGAAGCACTTCGGATATGAGAATCAACCCCCATGACTTCACAGGCTTGTCTGTAACGGTAAATGGAATTCCCCTTTAGTTACATGACAGCTCTCCTGTATAGTTATTGACACCAACTGTACCAACTATATGTAGTATGAGCCTACTGAACACATGAAGAGGGTTGGTGGCAGACATGACATGGACCACACACACACACACCTTGAATGGCGTAGGAAGTGAAGAGGGCTGAGACTAGGCCACCCAAGTACCCAGTCGGGTGGTGGTGGGTGATGCGCCCTGACTCAATACTGACAGCTATCAACTGCTGTAGCTGATCAGGTCGGCCATATCGCAGTCCGATACACATCGCTCTCATAGCCGCCCCGCAACCCCCGCCCCTGTAACGATACCGCTGTTAGGAACTGAGGTTAGAGATGGCGTAACTGTCACCATCTCTGACAGCATTCGAAAGCAGTTGACCTTGAATTGAATGGCACTCTGTACGCCATTGGCTCCTTCTCTCTGGCTATTTGTAGTCTGTGGCAACTTGACATACAAGTATTACCTATCAGGTGAAGAAACCTCCATAAACATGAGCAATATGTCAGAGGTGATTAGCAATGAGGTGACGCAGCACATGGCTGATTAGCTAGATTGGGAGTGTACCTGGTGCTCGGTCTGCCATGTCGTTCATGCACTCGATGTATTCCTGGGCTAAGTTACTGAACAACTCCTCATCGTCCAGGCCTTCAGACTTGATCAGCGCTGAGAAATAAAACTAGAATGAGTATCGAAGGTCCATGGATGGACATTAGAGATCCTGGGAAATGTAGTCCAGGACCTCTGATAGACATGGTGTGGTTCTCGTATACTCTGACTGGATTGAGATATCAGCACAAGTGTTTGAGCCATCAAAGCACCATGCAATCACTTCATCAGACTGTCAGTCGCAGTGTGATGATCTGTACCATCAGTCTCATACTCATACAATCAGGATCTCTGATAGGATGTAAGATTGACAGCTACACGGCTACACATTTCATGGTCATTCACTGTTCAAACCAGGTAAGAGGCTGGTCAGAGATTAACCTTAGATGACTTCCAATTCAAAAAGTGATCATGATGACTGATTCATATGCAGGCAAGCACTGGAATTGGGAGACTTACCTCTTGCTGTAGCCAGGTGCATTACCGTATCATCACTGACTAGGAACTCTGGCTCTGAAACCATCATCACAACCGTTAACCAACCAAACTCACACAACAAAGCATTGCCTGTCTCCACATACTTTGGACTTTAATTTTGGGTAAACCTCCAAGCTTCTTAACTTCCTTATGTATCTGCGGTCCGCTCTGGTTGAACTCCCAAGTTCCCTTGTTATAGCCAAGTGCGTCTCCAACTCCTGCCAGCACCATAGCAGCTGTGTACCGGTGACTCATAGGTTTTGAAGCCATCTAAGTATAACCAGCACTCGTGATTGAAATTGCAGTGCGATGCTAGTAGGTGATTGAATTTTAAACTTCAGTAGGATCGAGCGTTACTAAAGCTATAAGTGTTATTCATCAAAATATTACTGTGCAGAGAATACAAATCTTACAGTCTCACTTGAAACTTCTTTATGCCGTTCGAGGAGTTTTGAGGATGTTGACAGACACTAAATGCACGTACGAGCTGTTCCAGAGTCGAAGCAACCAGAGCCGTAGAGGAAGCAACCAAGTCGACACGACCCGCCTTATGACGTACATATAGTCTCGTCAACGCTATTCATACTCGTCATATAAAAGTTTAATATTGACAAGAAATTATTGCAAGATTAATTTGAATATAACTTTTTAGTCGTTGCATTAGCTGAAAATATCTTCTTCATATAACCATAACTAGATTTTTACTAAACTAATCTACTCCTCTTATCAGTCGGAATATTACATATAGTATTTCGCTGTATTGATATCGATCTACAGGCAGCAGATCAATGTTTGTAAACTAGATAGATTTCAATGTCATGGCGAACTACGTACGAGGCAGTCGACGAGACACCCTACAGAAAGTTTTGCTACTCCATGTGTTGATTCTTGCGTTCACCAACCCATCTTACGCAGAATCAGATGCCAAGTTATTTTCAATTCGTCCAAGTAGCGAAAGTGAACTGATGGTGGATGGCAGATTGCAGATTCTGGAGTCTAAACAACTGACGGTATCTCTCGTGGGTCAAAGTCTCACCAACGGTCAGAAAGTGGTCTTTACTTCTCAAGGCGGCGCTCGTGGATCAGAGTGTGTCTATGAAGTCCTCGAAAGTCAATTTGAGATTAAAGGTGTCTCGCTAGTGGATGAAGAGAGTGGTGTGTATGCTGGTGATCTGGATATCCAGCTGGAGAAGCCTCCCGGTGAATCTAATGTCTACTACGTGTGCTTGGTGGTGCCGGCCAGTGTGGCTGTGCAGCCATCAGTAAAGAATTCGACTCAAAACTCTAGCTCAGATGATTTAAAACTGGTCCACCAAGGTGAAAATATCACCATAGTTGTAAAGTCAAGACTTCTTCCACTCGGCCTGCAGATTGTGCTGATTGGACTACTTCTCGTCCTCTCCGGGTTATTCAGTGGTCTCAACCTAGGATTAATGTCCTTAAACCCTACCGAGTTGACTATAGTCCAAAATTCTGGCTCAGAAAAGGAGAAGAAATATGCTAAATCGATTTCCCCTGTGAGGAAGAGAGGAAACTTTCTCTTGTGCTCCCTGCTTCTTGGAAATGTATTGGTGAACAGCAGTTTGACGATCCTGCTAGACGACATTGGAGGAGGCATCATTGCTGTCGTTGCATCGACAGTAAGCATTGTGATATTTGGTGAAATAGTACCCCAAGCAATCTGCTCCAGACACGGCCTAGCTGTTGGTGCCAAGACCATACTGCTGACCAAGTTGTTCATGGTAATCACAAGCCCATTAGCGTTCCCTCTCAGTATCCTGCTAGACAAAGTTCTCGGGGAAGAGTTGGGCCACGTTTACAACCGTGAGAAACTAGCAGAGTTGATTAAACTTGGTGCCGACAAACGAGACATCAAGCATGAAGAGTTGAACATCATTGAGGGTGCGTTGCAGTTGACAAAGAAGACAGCATCTGAAGTTATGACGCCGATAGATGACGTGTATATGGTCGACTACGCTGCCATCCTTGATTTCGAGACGATGACGGACATCATGCACACTGGATACACGCGTGTACCGGTGTACGAAAACCAGAGGCTCAACATTGTTGCTCTTCTCAACATCAAAGATTTGGCGTTTGTCGATCCGGATGACAAGATACCGCTGCGGACTGTGTGCAAGTTCTACAACCACCCGATAACGTTTGTGTTTGGTGACACACGGTTAGACCAGCTGCTGGAAGAATTCAAGAAAGGTATGGTAGCCTGCATGATGTAGAATTCTGATTATCAGTGTGAAGCGCCGGCCAACCCTCCCCTCCGGCCCTACCAATCGATGCGTTCACAATCACAGTCTTATACCCAGCAGCATAATAAAACCTGAGCTATTAGGCACTGCTGAGTCTACATGTAGAGTCTGTTCTACTAGTGTCCCCCAACGCTCCCATAGGTTCAACCACTAGAGTTTTATTGGTTGCTGAGTTTTTTAGGTCACTAGAAGTGTATGTACTGTAACTTACTCCCAACAAACTTACTGGTGAACATGAATAGTGGCTATCAGCGCTCCCTTATCTACCTGGTTAATCTTGTTATAAGTTGTGTTCAAATGTCAGCTTATTTATCTGCCGTTCGTTGGGGACTGGTAGATGTTACTTTGCGCTCTGAAGATAACCATGGCCCATGGCTACCTCTAATTGAAGGTCAATCTCACATGGCGTTTGTACAGAGGATTGTGGACGACGCGCAGAAGGACCCGTATTACGATATCGTCGGAATCCTGACCCTGGAGGATATTATAGAGGAGATCATTCAGTCAGAGATCTTAGATGAGACGGACATCATCAGTTAGTCTATTACCACTGCCATCCATGACTCCTCCCTCTCCTTCCCCACCTCTGAATCCTTTCATACTTTTCTTACCCACCTCGGACTCCTCTCATACATCTCTTACCCTCTTTCCCTCCACACTCCTCTTCCTTTTCCGCTCTTATCCCTCCCTCCCTCCCTCACCTCTCATATTCCCGCCTCTCCCTTCCTCCCTCTCACTCCATTATATGATTAATATGTTATTATTTGATATTTGCAGCTGATAACCAAACCAAGAGGCGTCGCCACAACCTCAGACGGAAGGATTTCTCCATGTTCAACACACCCAACGACTCAGGCCGATATCCAATGATCTCTCCACAACTGACACTCGCCTGCTTCCAGTATTTACAATCGAGTGAGAACGCATCATCAGTGTATTAATGCATGCACGCTGTTGATCATGTACCCAGTGTGTAATATGTCATCGCATTGCCCTTGACCCATAGATGTAGAGCCATTCAAAGAGGAATACATATCAAGTAACATCTTGAAGAGGTTGCTCAAGCAGGACATATATGTGCAGTACAAATACGACGAGAAATCCATCGACACACTGCTCTACATAGCCAGCAAGCCGTCGGACTATTTCGTCATGATACTGCAGGGTAAATGCAGCGTCGAGATCGGAAACGACCACCTCAAGTTTGAAGCTGGACCATTCTTTACATTCGGAGCGGAAGCATTGATATTCGGAGGTAGGCGCGTCTATGATTCAATCACTGGTAAACTACTGGTTTCCTTTGCTATAGTTCTGTTAGTGCGTTTTATGCGGGATAGTGAAACAGATCCTAGGCTAAAGTTAGCCTGTCGCCTCGCGTCTAAGACCTGACGCTATTATTGTTTTAAATGTCTTGATGCAACCGTTGATCCAACAGCTTCTGAAAACAGTAACCGATGGGTCGAGAAATATTACCCCATAGGCCAGTGTTGTGTCGAGGTGAACCTCCGACAGCGCCGCCACGCCACTGATTCGTGGAACAATTTGTCTCAAATTGCGATGACTATAATCGGCTATAGCCGCTCCACACCTCCATTCACCTAATGACTGTGCAATTAGGTATTGAGCCGGGCGATGGCGTATCAACAACCCGTAGCTTTTATTCCCTATTATTCGACTGCTATTTATTCGTCATGCGTTCGTCTATATTTGTTTCATTTTCGACTTCCCGTATTTCATATTCCGTTTGTAACTTTACTTCTTACTTTGCCAGTGAGTACAAAGGAGATAACTCCAACCTCTCCGCTTCATAGAAAAAGTGAACCTGGTCAGTTCTGTTGTTACATAGTGTATTCCTCAGTATTCCATAGCGTTCTTGTTATCCTATTGGTTGATTAACTATGAGAATGCCACGCACTCACGTCTTGACTGCATCCTCTATGTTTAGGGTCTAATTACCTCATACTTAGTCATGTGTTTCCCTCTTTTCTCTGTCCGCTGGGGTCTTCCAGGTCTAACCTAACTCTTTCATTTCCGTTCTAACGGTCCATTGTAGCGACTAGCCAACAACTCTTCTCTTTCTTTCTCACACGTTTCTTGCTGTCCGAATTGTGTAGTCCAGTGATTGAGATAGCCTGTGGATGCTGAACCCTGTCTACCGCGTGCGTCAGACGCCCCCCTAACCCGCATGAAACTCTGAGGCTTCTAGTTAGTTGGAGTGATTGCGTGGTGATATAGTCTGAGCCGCTTGCTTGCAGGTAAAGCCGATGCCGCCGTCTCCAATTCCGCACACAATCTCACAGATATTGTGTACTCGAAGAACCACATGTATGTTCCGGACTACACTGTACGCGCTCTCGACGACTTGGAGTACATAAAGATCAAGCGGCACCAGTACGTGGCCGCGCGTCGAGCCACTCTGATGGAAAGACAACCGAAGACTCCGAGAGAAGATGACACCCGGCCTGCCACTGACGAGGACGCATTTAGCGTCGAGTGGAAGAGAGCGAACCAGATGAGCCAACATCAGATCGACGAAGGTACACCATTACCCCTCTATCTACGTCTGCATCAGCGGAACTACTCATCTGGCAACCTGGCGGAGTTGCGTCACAGCACACGACACTCCGATTTTAAGTTGTCCCCGCTTGCGATAAACGCGAGCGGCCATGTTGCGGACGATATGCCGCTGAGGACGGTGATATACCCAGACGACGCTCGCAATCACGAAGAGTTGGACTCTGAGCGAGATACCTTACTTGATAAATCGTACAATGGCGCATCCGAACACACTAGCCACCATAAATCTGAAGCCGTGTAGCGTTGACTGTTTGCCAATTCCTCTCTAGGTTGCTTTGTATTTTGTTCCCTGCTTTATTCCTACAGGCCTTAGTGAGGAGGCAGTCCACTTGATTCCATCTACAATGTAAGACAGTTGCAGTGTCAGCCTCACCGCCTCCTAACCAATTGCACATTGCGTGGTGAGGCTGACATTTGCGGCTGTCTCCACAGTCAGCTGGTAAACTTGTTACTATTAGCTTTTGTCTTGACGAGATGATATTTTGCATGCAGTCAGTCAGCGTAACCCAATTTTTCTGTGACACGCTCGATAGATGTTGGTGGGAGACCCAGTTGCCTGCTTACCACCCCCTGTCATTGTTCTGGTTGGATGTTAGAATGCTGCTACGTGTTTGTTGCAAATTTCCAGCTGCATGACTGGTATTTGATTGTTCCCATGACAAAAGTCTCAACAGAGTCTGTGGTGTTTCTTTCCACATTTTCTCTCAACTACTAGCCGCTCTAACTAGGCTTTACTCTGCCTAACAGTCATAATATGAGTTGATAGCAAACCCAGCTGACCGACTGACTCAATCCATTGCCTGTGGACGGATGCACCGGTTCTGATGTTCAAGGCAATCACCATAATCACTTTGCTCATTCTATTTTCTCACGGAATTCTACAACTTTAGATTTACGATGTAATTAGCAGTTGACAAACCAAAAATTACCACTTAATTATTACTGTTTTGAGGTAATTCGTTATTTTTCTACAGACGCTTTCCTTGGTCAGGCATTTAAATCTTGATTACCCAGGACCAAACAGTATCATGTACTGTGTGTACTGTCTGCTACTCCAGTTGTACCTAAAAATCGCTTTGTCATAGAATAAACACACGAGTGTTTCATTAGTAGAAACTTGTTCATTTTTATTACAAAAATTATGATAACAGTGCTCTGGTGGTCATGCATGGTCAGCATGCCAGCGATTGGTTCGGCAGTATATCGTGGTGGGAAGGTAAGATAGCAGTAAGGAGCCATGATTGTAAGCTCAAACTCTCTCTCTGTGTACCAGGCCGGCATGGCTGACCGGGATCTATGTTACCAAATGCTATGACGTTAATTCACCCAAAAATCCTTCTACCATGTCTTCTTCCAAGAGACCGACGAAGGAATTGACCACTTCTCCATTCTTCATACCAAATACAGCAGGTACCCCTCGAACCTGTAAATGATAGTTTGTAAGCTATAACTACTACGGAAGTGGAAAGAGGCATGTGGGCACATTAAAACGAACACTCTGTTGTCGCTAACCTAACACCAGCTAACAAGATGCTGCACCAATCATTGATTTGATATGAGTTAACAAGTGGGTATGACCTACCAGAGGCTTAAAACAGGGTCATTACATGTGGAAACATGATTTGGTGGCCAAATGGTGATGGTAGGTATAGATTCGGACCATTGGTGTGGAGAATGGCAAAGAGACGACAACTCCACAATGTATATTTTGAATCACTTGATGCTCCAGTATGAGAAAGCAACCAGTCCCAAGAGTGGACAAATGGAATACATCAGTTGCCAGGTTCTATTCCTTATAAACTACACAACCAAGCGAGTTTGATCATGTTTAAATCTGAGTAGGTGAACCTGGCTACGGAGCCAATGGCAATAACAATCAAATAACTTAGTCAAGTTGTTAGTTGTTTACCTTTTACAGCAATAGCTGATAGTAGTTATTTCTTCTTTATCAAGCAGACATTTAATAATTACTCTATGAAACAGGAAATTTTAGGGAGCATAATTTTTCTTTCACAAAAATATTGCGGAAATATATTTTTGTGTTTCTAGCAACTAGTGTATAGACAATCAATAGACCAGAGAAATACTTCCTAGTCCCATTTTTGTGCATACGAAGTCGGATCTAAAAGTTCCTGGACTGATTTATTTATGCAAAATGTACTGAACATATCAACTCAATCAAATTTGTCCCCTCGAAGTGACATCCCGAGGTGCCAGTGCAGTGGTCCCACCGCTTCAGCCATGCCTGTACGCACTGTTTGAAGCTTTCTCGTACGATGCGTCTGAACTCGTGATCATTTTTTGTTAAATGACATCCACATCATCGTAGCATTCGCATTTCATCACAATTTTTAGTTTGGAGAACAGGCAGAAGTCACATGGTGCCAGATCAGGTGAGTATGGGGACTGGGCGAGTACAGAGACTCTGTTTTTGACCAGATAGTTGCAGACTGTCAGGGCCGTGTGCGCTGGAGATCCAGAAGTTTGGGATAAATTTTGCAGCGACTCGCTTCATAGCTAAATCAACTGTAGCAATCCATTGGCACGAGAAAGCCCAGACTCTGTATTTATTTCTCTCAGCGGTCTCTCTCTCTCTCTCTCACTCCTTTCATCGCCAACCCTCGTCTGCCCTTCTCTGAATTGTTTGTGCCACTCAAAAACCTTCCCTAGACTCTGAGCAGCATTCTCAAATGCTTGTTATGTTATAGCATAACAACGGTTTCCGTCGCTATTTTACCTGATTTTACACAGAAGTTTATGTAGACACGTTGTTCATTAGAGGACGCCATTTTGAAGAAAGGACCTTCATTAACCTGGCCAGGTGACCCAAAAAATATTTTGCATTTATTGTGTTCGTTGCATTGTGCAGAATTTGTGTTGTGCAGAAGCTGCAGTATATTGGATGTTCAGAAGTGACCTGACTTGGGTCTCAAGGCTTAGGCAAGTAATCGACTTATGACTCGGTATGACTTGGTATGACTCAGTAAAAGACCGCAATTAGCTATCCAATGCACCACCTAAATAACTTCTGCATGTAAAACTACAATAAATCATCAACTTGGGGTCGGCTTCAATCATGACCATTAATTCAAATAGTTGGAAACTAACGGCGCAGATGAATCGACTATCAGAAGCTTCTGCTTTGTATAGATAGAGAAGTGGATTGCGTACAAAATATTTACCCGAAATTTAATAGCAAGGTCCTCGAAGTCATCAACATCAACCTTTGCGAGCTTGACATCGTTAGCGTGGTTACTTAGAACTTTCTCTAGCCTTGGGGAGAGTAGTTTACACGGCCCACACCACCTATCTTGAAAATATTGGCAATACATTCGGCATGGCAATTGCCTAGTCAACATCGGTGGTGCAACTCACGTGGCATGGAAGTCCAGTACAACGGGCACATCACTTTGCAGCACTGCAGACTTGAAATGGTCTTCATCTTGAACATTTATCACTTCGAAAGCCTTATTTCTGCACTGTGTGGTAGATTGAAACCCACACCTGGGGATCAAACCCACAGCCTGAGGTACTGCCAAACTCCATCGTTTGCAGGAAAGGACGCTGGTGGCAGGACTAGAAATGCTGGGGACGGGAAGCCGTTTTTGTCCTGAGGAAACAGCCCATCGAAGAAGTCTTCTGCAGGCCTAGTATTAAAAAAGAGGGATTTAGTTTCAATTTTCATCATCGCTATAAAAAT
>ERZ1740065.2110-NODE-2110-length-12296-cov-4.897231_pt1 | contig 12296 bp, 12 predicted proteins | sample MGYA00581738_ERZ1740065 | MGnify/ENA primary metagenome ERZ1740065 (study PRJEB43018, sample SAMN04849749) | marine metagenome | isolation source: floating plastic debris | place: Pacific Ocean | collected 2008-09-01 | study: EMG produced TPA metagenomics... | reverse complement strand
TGAAAAAGACCCGGGTGCCCGGGCTGGGGCAGGCCGTGGGGTTGAAGGAGTAGACGGGATTGTTGAGGTAAGCATTAAAAAACTGGGTCAGTTCGCTGTGGCTGAGGGTATTGCCCGGATACGGAGGAGCGTTGTTTTGAAGGGTGTTGAGAACGGCGGTGGCAACTTGGGCGGCATTGGTATCGTCTAGTAGGAAAATGGTGGCCTGATTGGCCTGAGCCGTGGTGCTGGCCATACCAAGTACCCAGGCGCAAAGCATCAGCAATGGTCGGATAAATGCTTTCATTAGGACAGGGTTTAGATGGTGATAAATAAGCAATTGGCTGTGGGGCGAGCACCCGCAAGTGCGGATCGGTTGCGGATCGATTGCAGATCGGAGGTGCTTCTTTTCACAGAAATGGGGAAAATGAATTATTTTCCACGAAAATCTGATTACAGATTTTTTCTATTTTTTGGCTTTTCAAGTTCATCTTCATGTTGCGCACCAAACTGATTGGCCTTCTGAGGCAGCTCGATAAAAAGGAAATGAACCGCCTGGGCCATTTTTTGGAATCGCCCTTTTTCTTCGGTGGGCGACGCGAGCAAAAGTTGATTGACTTCTACCAGTATCTCCGGCGTTTTCACCCCCACTTCGAAAATAAGAAACTCACCAAGGAAAAAGCCTACGCCCGCCTTTTTCCCGACCGGCCCTACAACGAAAACCAGCTCCAACAATTGATGACCAAGTTCAACAAGGTGTTGGAGCGTTTCATCGTAGAAATTTACCAATCCCAAACCTTTGGCTTTCCCTCCCCCTCCCACGGCCTGGCCGCTTTCTACCGCGAGAAAAACATGATCACCGCTTTCGAAAAGTGGCACCGCCAAGCTATCCACCGCCAGGCCCAAACGGTCCGCAAAGACCCCTACCACTACTGGATTGATTTCTTGCTGGCCAAGGAGTTGACCGAAGTCCAGAGCCTCTACAACATTCGCAAATCCGACCTCAACCTGCCGGCCACCCTCTCCCGTTTGGATTATTTCTTCCTCGCCGTCAAGCTCGAAGCGGCCTGCGTTTGGCTCAACCAACACAAGCACCAGGTAGCCATCGCCGCCGATGGCGCCCTCGAAACCCTCGACGCCCTGATGCCCCTGCTCGATGCCGGTTACTTCCGCGAAGAACCCCTCATCGAGCTGTTTTATCGCGCCTACCACCTCCTGCAAGAGGAAGCCACCGCCGCCGATTTCGACGCCCTCCAACGCGTCTACGACGAGCGGGCCATGGAGATCGGTTTCAACCAGCGCCAAATCATTCACGGGGTGTTGCGCATTTTCTGTACCAGCCGCTACAACGCCGGCGAAAGCGAATACCTCGCCCCCCTCTTCAACCTTTACCAAGTGGGGCTCGAACAGGGGGTACTCACCTACGGCGAGGGCCTGCTGCCGGCCACTTTTCAAACCATTGTCACCCTAGGGCTCAAATCCGATCAGCTCGACTGGGTGGAGGCCTTTCTCGAAAAATATCGCCACCGACTGGTTCGTACCGAAGACACCGGCTCGATCTATACCCTCAAACGGGCGAATCTGCTCTTTGCCCGGGGCCATTACGAGGCGGCGCAGGCCTGCCTGACCTACGAATTTGCCGACATTTACCTCAAGCTGGTGGCGCGCCGCCTGGAAGTGCAGATATACTACGAGTTGGAATCCGATCTGCTCGACGCCAAGATTCAAGCCTTCAAAGTATTCATCTTTCGGGTCTCCCGATCGCGGCTGCCCGATTTGCAGCGGGAGGGCTACAATAATTTTATCGACCTGCTGAAGCAAATTATTCACCCCTCGACGCGCTACAACGACGGCCGTCGGACGATGCTGTTGGATAAGATTCGGGGTAAGAAAACCGTTGCCGAGCGGCAGTGGCTGTTGGCAAAATTGCGGGATTAGTCTTCTTCCTCTTTTTCCGCAACGATGTGGCAGAGGAATTCCGCATCGTCGTCGATGATGAGGCTGTCCTGTCTGCGGATGCAGATGGCCGAGGCCTCGCCGGTCCAGAAAACACTGGGCTGGTAGCGGTGTCCTTCGAGGTCGGTGTAAAAGGGGGCGAGCTCTTGGTAGAGCATGGGATTGCTGCCGTAGTCGCCCTCGGTTTTTACTTTGGCGACCACCTGGCCATCGTGGAGGCTAATGTTTTCCCCCATTCGGCCGAAGAAGGGCTTGCTGACGAAGCGCTGATCGGGAAAGTCGACGGCGCTGCGACCGGCGCGGAGCACCTCGGGCGCATTGGGGTAGAGTTCGTAGATGATCTTGAGTAGGCCCTTGTTTTGCAGGAGCATGGCAAAGGCGGGATTGAGGATGATGCACAGCTCCTGACGGACGATTCGGTCGAGGATGGCAAAGAGTTCGGGTTCTTCAAAAAGAAAGAAATCCCAGGGGAGCATCTTGTACCAAAAATCGAAGCGCAGGTAATTGCCGGGAGTTACTTCTAGGAAGATGCCTTCTTCGGGTGAGAAGGTCACTTTTTGCAGGTCGGCGTAGTGGACTTCGTCAAAGCCAGCCCGTTCGGCAGCTTCGGAGATGACGTCGGCATTGAGCCAGTCATCATCTCCGCCCATGGTGGTGATGAGCAGGGTGGCCTCGCGATCGGGATAGCGTTCGAGGAGGTATTCGAAGCGCTCGGTGAGGCTGACCATCAGTTCGTTGTAGGGCTCTCCGGGGGGGAGTTCGGCGCGTTCTTGCTCCCAGTATTCCTCCTGGATAAAGGCCGTTTCGGGGAGTAGTGAGCAGGTATCGCCGTTGAACTCGATGAGGCGGGGCGGGATTTGGGCCAGTCCACCGGAGAAGTCGAAGCGGCCGATGAGGTAGTTGCCCAGTTCGCGTTCGATGGAGTACTGGAGCAGCCGGATGCAGTGGTTGGGCAGGTGCAGCTCGGACCAACGGCCTTCGCGGGCGACCACCTGGATGGCTTGGACAAAGTAGTCGAACAAGACGGCCGAGGCGTGGAGCAGGTCCTGCGACTCGGTGGGGTGTAGTTCGATAAATTCTTCGGGGATGTAATCGTGGTTTTCGCCCTGGACGAACCATTGGAGTCCCTGCCCTTCGAGGGTTTCGAGGGGCAGGGGGCCCGTTTCGTGAATGGGATTAGCCGCCATAGGAGCGGGTAGACTTGCCACCGTAACCGGATTTGCCGCTGCTGGGCTTGGCACGGGTGGTACGGGAGGTGGTGCTGCGAACTTGGTTGCCGGTGGTGCTGTTGACGCGGTTGTAGGTCTTTTGATCCATGTAGGCACTGGATCGGACGGGGCTCGACATGGAGCGCCCCAGCATGTAGCCAAAGAAGCCCGCCGAGGCGGCACGGACCAGCGAGCGGTTGCGCGGGGAGGTGCCGGTGCTTTGCTCCATCAGGCGTACTTCCGCCAGCGTAAAGGTATCGATCTGGCCGTCCAGGTATTTGGCCACGATGATGCTTTCCTCGGTACTGGCGAGGGGCTGTTCGTCTTCGATTTTAAACAATTCGGGTTCCGTCTCCTGGAGAATGGTGGCCAATCCTTGGGTTGGCAGTTCGATTTCTTCGTACACCACTTCTCCTTCGGAGCTGTCACCAAACCAAGAGTAGAGAAAAAACAGGGCTACTAAGCCGTACAGGATGTACTTTAGGTTTTGTCCAGTCATCATAGATTTTTTCGTTAGTAAATAGGGTTTTAGTGATGCCGCAAAAAATGGGGCATTCGTTACAAATATAGGGGCTTTCTTTCGACTTTGAAATAAAAGTGATTTATTTGTTGGTTCAAAATATAAAATATGAAAGGTCAATCGGAAAAGATCGCCTTTTTTGTGGCGGTCATTGTGGCGGGCTTGTGTTCCTTGATTTACGAGTTGCTCATCAGCACCACTTCCTCTTATTTTTTAGGAGATAGCGTCAAGCAATTCTCGCTGACCATTGGCGTGTACATGGCGGCGATGGGGCTGGGGGCCTACCTCACCAAGTTTATCCAGCGGGACCTGCTCGATTGGTTCGTCAAGGTAGAGATTGCCCTGGGGTTGGTGGGGGGAATGAGTATTCCCCTGCTCTACCTGGTCTTCGACCAACTCTCCACCTGGCAGTACGAACTGGTGATGCTCAGTATTACTTTCTTGATTGGGGTACTGACGGGTTTTGAGGTGCCCCTGCTGGTCCGAATTCTCAAGACCTATTACCCCCTCAAATCCAATTTGGCCTACGTCCTCAGTCTCGATTATCTGGGCGCGCTCATCGCTACCCTGCTGTTTCCCTTTCTCCTGCTCCCCTTTGTGGGCACCTTCCAGACCTCCATCCTGTTCGGAATGATTAACGTAGCTTTGGGCTTTTGGATTTACCGCTTTTTTACCCGCCGCCTTTCGGTCCAGAAAAAGAATTGGCTCCAGGTGGCCGCCCTGGTCTGTCTGCTCTTTTTCCTGGTGCTGTTGAGTTTTTCGGGGCGGCTGCTCGCCCACTGGGAAGACGGTTTTTACTCGCACCGGATCATCCATTCCGAACAGACGCCCTACCAAAAGCTGGTCCTGACGCAGAATAAGGAAGACCTCAAATTGTTTATCAACCGCATCATCCAGTTTTCCTCTGATGACGAATACCGCTACCACGAGGCCCTGGCGGTGCTGCCCCTCGAACTCGCCCGTCGCCGCCAATCGGTACTGATTCTGGGAGGGGGAGAAGGCCTACTGGCGCGGGAAGTGCTGCGCTATTCCGAAGTGGCCCAAGTCACCATCGTCGATTTGGACGGGGCCGTATTCGAGCTGGCCCGCCAGCACCCCCGCCTCCGCCAGCTCAATGCGGATGCCCTGTACGATCCCCGCGTCCAACTCGTCAGCCAGGACGCCATGGTTTTTCTCAAGGAGCGGGACCAAGTATTTGACCTCATCCTGGCCGACCTGCCCGACCCCTCCAACGAATCGCTGGCTCGGTTGTACTCCACTACCTTTTACCGCCTGGCCCGCGAACGCCTCCGCCCGGGAGGGCTATTCGTGACCCAAGCTACGGGCACCTTTCACACCACCAAAGCCTTTTGGGGCATCTACGAAACCCTGGTCCAGAGCGGATTTGAACACGTCTACCCCTACCACGTCTACGTTCCCTCCTTTGGCGACTGGGGCTTCCACCTCGCCGCGGGCCAACCCCTGGTTCCCCAGGAGATCGACCCCCCACCGACGTGTCGCTTTTTGGATCGGGAGATATTGCCCCATCTTTTTAACTTTGAGAAAGACATCCGCAATCCCGGTAACCTGGAGGCCAATCGGCTCGATCAGCCTTCTTTGTTGGCGTATTTTTTGGAAGACTGGGAGAAGTTTAGAAAGGAAAAAATCCACTAACTTACGCAAGCTATGAACTACCTCGGACGACACCTGATCCTCGAACTCACCTGCTGCCCCGAAGCGCTGCTCGTGGATTGCCCGCGTATCCAAAGCCTGATGGAAGCTGCGGCGCGGATAATGGGCGCCACCATCGTGGAGAGCCGTTTTCATCATTTTAGTCCCCTGGGTGTATCGGGGGTAGTAATCATCATGGAAAGCCACCTGACGGTGCACACCTGGCCAGAATACGGCTACGCCGCCGTGGATATTTTTACCTGCGGCGATATTGATCTGGAACGAGGAACCGACTTTCTGGTGCGGGAATTTGGGGCGCAAGCGGTGAGCATAAAGAGCCTCGATCGGGGCGCGCTGGAGGAAAAAAGGGATTCCGACCTCCCCCCGCAGGTGGCGCCGGAATCTCCCGTTTAGCCATTTGATATCAATTTATAAGTCGGCGTAAGCGCCCCCCTTACCCTGGTGGCGCTACTCCGTGGCTGTAATCTAGGCCCCACCCACCATCACTTCTTCGATGATGAAGTCCGCGTCACCGCCTTTGAGTTTTTGACTCGCTCGGGCGTCGAGCAGATGGATTTGGGGCTGTTGCTGCAATTGCTGAAGGCTAACTTTCATGATTTTTTGATTTTGACAATGAGCTAATAAACGTCATACGTCGATGACGTCTTCTGTAATGATGCGTTCGGTATCGGTCGTAGTAGCGGCGTGGTGACCACCTTTGAGGGCTCGGGTCGCTTGGGGGGAAAGGCGTTGGAGCGCGGCCAAGTGCTTCCACGTAACGGGGGTGTCTTTCATGGCTGGTATATTTTGGTTGCCAAAAATTAATTACCGTCGATTACATCAATGATGATGGGATCGGCTTCCGCAGCGGCCCCATTGGCATTGCCACCCTTGATGTGCTGGGCGGTTTTGGGGCTGATGATTTGTTGGGTACTGAGGGCAGGGCTCAGGCGAAGCTTGGTGATTTTCATACGATCTAAATTTTAATTGATAAATAAGGGATCTACTATTGGATACGCTGATTTATCCCCGCGCATTTCCTTTGGTCACGGCCTTTCTGACGAACGTGTCGGATTTTTTGTTGAGCGTGTCGGACCCTGGATAAAAAGCCCTACATTTGGTGGCTGATATTACGGAATCGAAATGCCGCATGGACATCGTTACCCTACTTAATGGCAGTACTTTGGTCCTCATCATCATGGCACTCTTGATGGTAGGTTTTTTGCTGACGGTGCCCAGCACTCGCCCCCTTGGGAATCGGCTTTTGGCAGCCCTAATCTTCGTGACGGCCCTGACGATTAGTGTGTTTTTCTACGGTTATTTTATCCAAATCCCCTACGCCTTGGACAAGTTGCGCGACGATATCGGCATTTTGGTGGGGCCTCTGTTGTACCTCTACGTACTGGCTTCCATCTACCAGGATTTTCGACTCCGCCCCGTCCACCTGTGGCACCTGGCGCCACTGTTGGTGACCCTGCTGCTGTTCCTGCCCAATTTCTACCTGGTAAGCTCGGCTGAACAAAATACCTTCCTCAGTGATTATTACACGCACTGGGAAGCAAGGGCTGCCATAGTTCTGGGTTATCTGCAGGCCATTTTTTACATCCTCCTCACATTCTGGACCTTGGGAAAGGCCAAAAAAGTACTCCTCGAAAACTACTCCGACTCGCGGCTGCTGGTCTACCGCTGGCTGTACCAACTCAATAGCCTCAACCTCCTGCTGTTTTCCTTTTCCCTGTTCAAGCAGGTCTACCGCCATACCGGCCCCAGCGCGGATGCCTTCAACCTGGTGCGGGTCATCATGGTCCTGCTCCTCCTGTTTTTCTTCCTCTACATCATCCGCAAGGCCCTCTACTACCCTCAACTCTTTCGGGGGATCAATTCCGAATTGCGGGCAGTATCGGCCCTGGTAACGGAGCAAGCCGCCCCCGTAGCGGCGGAGCTGGATGCGGAGGACCAGCAAAAAATCGATCAACTCCGCGCCTTCATGGAAAGCGAAAAGCCCTATCTCGATTCTTCCCTCACCCTCCAAAAACTCGCCCGCCACTGCGGGATGGCCGCCAACGAATTGTCGATCCTCATCAACCACAAAGCGGGGCAACACTTTTTCGACTTCGTCAATGAATACCGCATCCGCGAAGCCCAGGCCCAACTCCGCGATCCCGACCAAAAGCAACGGACCATCCTCGAAATTCTTTACGCCGTGGGCTTCAACTCCAAATCTTCCTTTAATACGGCCTTTAAAAAGTACAGCGGAATGACGCCCAGCGCTTATCGTAAAAGTCGCTCATAATCAATGGTTTAGCAGAAAGTCGAACCTTTGGTGCAAAAAGTCAAACCCTTTTGTAGTCTCCCAATCCGTTCGACTTTCTTTAGTCCGTCGCTTTGCGCCGTGCTGGCGTCCATCTTTGGATCATCAAATCAAAATCAATTGTCATGATCCGTTGGACTTTAATTTTTATCGTATTGTGTTGCGTCCGCCCGAGCCTGGCCCAAGTTGCCTTGCGGGGGCAAATCGTCGCCCCGTCCGGGCCACTGGCCTTTGCCACCCTAAGTGTTTATACCCCCGACAGCCTCCTGGTCACCGGAGCCACCACCGACTTGGATGGTCACTTTCAAACCGACCTGTTCCCCGGGGATTACCGCCTCGTTTTTTCTTACCTGGGCTACACCCCCCGCGAGCTTTCCCTGACCCTGGCGGCGGAGCGCGATCTGGGTGCCATCCAACTGCTGGAAGCTTCTGAGGAACTGTCCGAAGTATTGGTCACCGCCCGTCGCCAGCTGGTCGAGCGCCGCTTTGATCGGCTGGTGGTTAACGTAAGCGAGAGCCCCGCCGCGGCGGGCAGTGACCTGGTACAGGTACTCAAGCTGGCACCAGGAATACAGCTGCAAGACAATCGCCTGGAGTTGGTGGGGCGCGGCAACCTGCGGGTCATGGTCAACGACCGACTGATCGCTCTGGAAGGCGCCGAACTTATCGCCTTCTTGGCGGGCATTGCGGCGGAGGACATCGAGCGGGTGGAAATCATCAGCAATCCACCGGCACGCTACGCTGCGGAGGGCAAGGGCGGCCTGATCAATATTGTGTACAAGGGCGGTCGGCAGCACCACTGGAAAAACCAAAGTACCCTCACCTACGAGCGCAACCGCTACGACGTCGTGACCCTGCGTAACCGCTTTAGCTATCGCAAAGAACGGAGTAGCCTGCTGTGCTCCTGGGGAGGCAGTCGGGGCAGCCAGTGGCACACCGAGTACGGTACGACCAAACTGGCTGCTGGCCCCTGGCAGTGGGAGAGCCAACTGCGGATGCGCCGGGACGAGTTTCACACCCACCTCACTTTCGATCAGGACCTCAACGCTCGCCTTCGGGTGGGCGTGCAGTACCAAGGGCAGTGGGCACAGCCAAGATTCCGCGGGCCGATCGAAACGCAAATTTTTGATGCCCAACAAAATTTGGATTCCATCCTCCTCAACCGGGGAATTGACGACCGACAGCGCCAGCACCACTTGCTCAATCTCCACCTCACCGCCGATCTGGACAGTTCCGGGCGTCGGCTGACCATCGACCTGGATGGGATGAACTATCAAAACCACTTGGACCTGGACTACGTCATCGAGACCCTGGATGCGGATCGGGAAGCCTTGCGGCTACACCGGGCGGGGGCCAACGTATCGCGGCAGCAAATTCGCAACTACAGTTTTAAAGCCGATATGGTACATCCCTGGCGGCAGTGGGCCTTCGACTACGGATTGCGCTACAGCCAAATCCGCAGCCACAATGACCTGCAGGTTTATCGCGATGATACGGGCCGTCGCCATCGCGATTCGCAGCAGTCGAACGCGTTTACCTACCACGAACAAACCTGGGCGCTCTACGCCAGCGCCAGCCGTGAATGGGGCACCGCCTGGCGCGGGCAGCTGGGGCTGCGGGTGGAGCAAACCCAAACCGAAGGCGTTTCTCCCCAGCTGGGCCAGCGTCACCAGCAAGGTTACCGGCAATTGTTTCCGACTTTTTACCTGCGCTACCAGCCCCGGGAGCAGCACCAGCTGGCCCTCAGCCTGGGGCGGCGGATCAACCGGCCGGGTTTTCGCGACCTCAACCCCTTCCGCGTCTATCTCAATAATAAGAGCTATTCGGAAGGAAACCCCTTCCTACAGGCTTCGACCACGGGTACTTTCGAGGTGACCCACGTCTACCGTGGCCGTTTTAGCACCAATGCTTTTGTGCAGCGCACCACCAATGGTTTTGGCACCCTATTTACCGCCGATGACGAAACGCAAATCCAGGCGACCCTCCGCGCCAACTACTATTCGGCGGTTCACTTTGGCTTGGGGGAGCAGTGGTCCTTCGATCCGGCTCCGTGGTGGAGCAGTCAGAACCAATTGTACCTATTTTACCGCCACACCGATATCGTCGCGGCCTACACGGCTCGGGCGCGGAATGGGGCCCAGTTGTACCTGTCGACCAGCAATAGTTTCCAATTGGGACGGGACTGGTCTGCGCAGCTGGATTTTTGGTGGTCGCCGGAGCACCGCAGTCATCTTTTTGAGGTGGGGGGGACTTACTGTATGGATGTGGCTTAGCGGAAAAAATGCGAAAACCAGAGGTGGTCGGTCTGTGTACATGCGACTGACGACTTGAATACGGCGAGTTTGTGGCACTTGGCCTCGGAGGTCAATGGGGTGCGGAATACCTACGGACAGAACTACGGCAGCCGGCGGGTACGGCTTACGCTGTCCTACGCGTTTGGCAACGAGCGGGTGGAGGTATCGTGGCGCTCCTTTGGCAACCAGGAGGAACGGGATCGTTCTTAGGCCGTGTGGGCGTCGGCCCAGGCGATGGCGGTCTGGAAGACTTCCGGGGCCAGGCGGTCGTTGTGGATTTCGTGGGCTTGGTCGGGGAAGTTTTTGAATTGAACGTCGCCGCTGACGCGTTCGGCAAAATGCTGGGCGGCCACGGGAGCGATGAGGTGAGCGGCGGCGCCGTGGAGCTTGAGGAGGGGGACGGGGAAATTGCCGGCGTACTGTTCGAGGTAGCGGCAGGCGTCGAACATGGCGGTGGCGGTGGCGGCCGTCATTTCGCCGTGGTTGAGGGGATCGTCACCGTACTTTTGGGCTTCCTCGGGGATGGTGGAGATCAGCTCGGGGTAGAGGGGGGTGGTTTGGGTGAAAGTGGGGTAAACGGCATTGATCAGCTTGAGAATACTTTTGAGAATGCCGGGGATTTCCTTGGACAGGCGGATCCAGGTACCGGTGACGATGGCGCCCTTGATGTCGGGCTTGCGGCGTAGCAGGTAGTTGAGGGCGAGGTTGGCTCCCATGCTGTGGGCGTAGAAGTACTGGGGAACGCCGGGGTAGCGTTCGGCGCTTTTTTGAATCAAATCGGTGATCTCGTCGAGGAAGGCGGCGTAGCCCGTGGTGTGGCCCCGTTTGCCTTCCGACTTGCCGTGCCCCCGCCGGTCGTAGCCCACCATGGCGTAAGCATGGCGGTTGAATTCCGCCGCTACGTGGTGGTAGCGCTCGCAGTGTTCTCCAAAGCCGTGGATGAGACAAAAAACGGCTTTGGCTTGATCGACCGACCAGTCGTGGCCGTAGATTTTGAGGCCATCGGCGGTGGTCCAGTGGAAGCTTTGATTCATGTGCTGCGCGATTTTAAATCGAATATCTAAGTCTTGTTTTAAGGTACACTTTTTGACTTAAAAGCCCGGTCTTTGTCCTATTTTTTTTACATTTTCGCCCCGCCTGGAACCTTCACTTACAAACGCCGGACCATGAAATTTATCCATTTTGACAATCCCCACCGCCAGAAGCACTTCGCCCTCTTCAACGGAATGAACCACCCCCATTTTGGCCTCAGCACCCACCTGGACATCAGCGTCTTCCTCGCCCGCCTCCAAAGCCAAAACCTGGCCTTTACCCCCACCATCGTCTACCTCGTCTGCCGAGCGGCCAATGCCATTACCGAATTCCGCTGGCGCATCCGCGGCGAGCAAGTCGTCGAACACGAGCTGGTCCACCCTTCGTTTACCGTACCCACCGAAGCCTCTACCGTCTTTAGCTTCTGCTACGTCGACTACCGCCCCGAGTTTTCCGAATTTGTGGCGGCCTACCACGCCGCCGTCGCCCGGATGCAGCAAAATCCCTCCATGGAAGACGAGGCCGGTCGCGATGATTACCTCTTTCTCTCCGCCGTGCCCTGGGTCAGCTTTACCAGCGTACAGCACGCCATGCCTTACCATCCCGGTGATTCGGTGCCGCGCATCGTGTGGGGCAAGTACTTCCGGGAGGGCGACCGCACCCAATTGCCCTTTTCCGTGCAGGCCCACCACGCCGTCGTCGACGGTTGGCACGTGGGGCAGTACCTCCAAACCCTGCAAGCGCTGCTGGACGAGTTTGACTTCCGTTAAAAATAAATTCATACGGATTTAACAATTATTTAAAGTTGCTGATAATCAGAGGCTTTTGGATGGATAAATACGGTCACTTATCCACATAATGTGGATAAAAAGTGGATAAGTCCGGAGGGCGGGGGCGACCGTTGCCCGAGCGGGGGAGCGGTATGACGGGAAGGGAGAGGGGAAAAAAGCCCTAAAATCGTTCTTTTTTGCTGGTTCGTTCTAGGCTATATTTAGACTCGTAGCACGGTATTTTTCATTTGGCCAAATCACCACTACGCGCGGGCGTGGCCCGCCATTCTCCGGATACATTTATTACTCCACAAACCAGACACAAACCGACGCGGAATGACTGAGGGAGCGCCCCCATCAGCGGGTTGCTGCGCAGTCGGCACGGTGTCGCTACTTTCGTTTTTACCCATCCATTAACCCTCTAAAAACAATTCTAGTGAAAAAGCATTCCAGAATACTCCTTTTCCTATTCAGCAGCTTGCTGGGGTCCCTTTTGACCCGGGCCCAGCAGACTCTGCTGCTCAACCCCGGATTCGAAAGCGGTCAAGTCAGTCCCTTTGAGCAGGGCGTGACCAA
>ERZ1740065.2109-NODE-2109-length-12300-cov-12.453328_pt1 | contig 12300 bp, 11 predicted proteins | sample MGYA00581738_ERZ1740065 | MGnify/ENA primary metagenome ERZ1740065 (study PRJEB43018, sample SAMN04849749) | marine metagenome | isolation source: floating plastic debris | place: Pacific Ocean | collected 2008-09-01 | study: EMG produced TPA metagenomics... | reverse complement strand
CCCTCTCACTCCCTCTCACTCCCTCTCACTCCCTCTCACTCCCTCTCACTCCCTCCTTCCCTCTCTCTCTTCAGTTACTGTATTGCTGCACCTGTCCTTGTCCTCACATACTCTCTTTAGTCCACACGTTTAGTCATGGCCGTGGTATTGTTGTTCATAGCTCAATAAAACTCAACCAACGCATATGGATGTTACACCATTACTCTATATCTGTATCCACGCTACTGTATCCATACTACAGGCCATTATGAAATGCTCATTACAACACAAGCTTGGCCTTGACTTGAGGACAGCAGCCTTTGTAACGGCTGTGGAAAAGATCTTCCACGTCTACAGTGAGGCTGGACTGACGTTTGCATAGTGATTGTGTCTGTCTGCTCAAGAAACTGGCCAACTATGAATTCATCAATATCTTGGTGATGTATATTGAGTACTGGTGAAATGTTTATTGCGCTTTCTTATAGTGCTTTTTTTCACTGCAATATGTTAATAGCAAAACAAATAAAAGCTCTTCATAGGTTTTCTCTACACAGATTCATCTATATATCTAAGATCAGGTCTCATTTCTGAAGATTAAAACAATGACGATTCATGGGACAGTGCGGTTATTCTAAAACCCGATTGACAAACTAGTCCCGCATTATGAGTTCATGTCTAAGGAAACCATGTGGAATCTGTTTCCCTAAGAGATGGTAAGCTAAGCTATGCAGAGTTGCGAAGTGCTCCCGGACGGGTACTTGTGTCAATCATTAGAGCCTGAGTGGAACCTTTACCAAACATCCTGCCTCATCCCCTGAGAGCACTGCAACAAGCTAATATACTTATATCTATATAGCGCGCTCAGCAAATGACCAGATGCAAGTATGGTAAGAGTTATCCTCTCTTATTTCCTACGACATCGTGGATAATTTTTTATTATCATTATTATTATCATTAAATTTAGACTTAAACCATCTGAGTTTCATCATCTAATTTTGTTGATCAGTCGATTATTCTCCTCTGGCTTTGATCTTTTATTTCATATTTCTATTTAATCCTTTCGATACTTTTACGTAACAAATATGTTTCTACCAATCACACGCGTGCTGTCTGATCTACGATACTGCTCGTTCTGGAGGAGATATGATACCGATACCTTCTTCATCATATCCCTGATATAAAGAAATGAGACGATGAAGAACTGTATCATCGGATCTAGTCAATAGAGTAATAACTACTCCAGCTTTTTTATACTTCTGAAATATTCTCGTGTGCTGCAAATGGTTGGTCAGGCGAAGACTAGCGATCAAGTATGAAAGTTTTTGTGACAAGGCGAAGCTTCATTCCCGTGTGCCGCGGAGCTGTGCTCCAGCACGCTGTATCTCATCAAAGGGCTGCTTCGTACAACACCAATAGTAGCAGCAGTGATGGCGACCTGAGGCATGTAATGCGCCTGCTTCCTCAACCTGTGACGGTGGTCACATCTGCCATGGTATGCAGTTACTATCTTCACTCTCTTCTCCTTTTGTTAGCTGCTATTACAACTGTGGAAAAATTCATTCGTACTTTGGAAAGACTGTACTTTGAAGCTAAGCAGTTCATTATCTAGATGTAGGTCTGTCCACGTAACTCATAGTTTCCTTATAGAGTGATTCCACTTATGGTAGTGTGAAGCGGGGTGTCACCTGCAGCAGCTTCACAAGTGTTACAATGGAGCCGCCGACAATCTCCGTATCAGTCTACAGCGGTAACATAATTAATGCCGTCATCAGAGACTGCAATCTCTTTGGCGTCAATATACTATCAGATCAGCAGCTCAAGGTTGGAATGCACTTTGCCAAAGGTCTCAGCTCAGATCTGAGCTACAATCAGTTTGACAGCTGTGATCATACGGAAGACATGGAAGGTGAGCTGCTATGATCTATACGTTGCTGTATTCTGTCAACCAGAAGGAAACACTGTCAACTGGGAAATTGTTGCAGCAAGTTTGGCAAAGATGTACAATCGCAAAAGCACTTCTGCTATTTTTTTGTAACATTGCATTACTCAGACTCAAGTAAAAATAACAAATATTTTCCATTCACAAAATTTTAAATGTTTGCATAATCATAATCATAATTATGATCATGATCATGATCATGATCATAATCATAATCATAATCATGCCAAAGTCGCAAAAATTTCCCAGTTTACAGTTGTTTGATATAATATCTGATGACTAGTGACTGTAGCCGCTACTGTCCGTACTGGCGACTGTAGCCGCTACTGTCCGTACTGGCGACTGTAGTCGCTACTGTCCGTACTGATGCTGAGGTGTAACACCAGCCGAATATGGTGTATAATATCTCCTCATCTCATACAGACTCATAGCATTTAGGTTGGAGGCTTCACCAAGATTGGTAATTCATTCTCAAGTAGCAATCATCGTGTGTGGTGATCAGGGAGGAGTTGTCTTTCCTTGGTCCTTTAAATTTCATTGGAGGGAAATGGAGTTGCACACACAGCATGTAGCATGAGTTTTACAGAAGGTTCTATGTAGGAAGAGTAGCAGTGTATGAATCGTTGATTACCGATGATGCTGAATTCGCGGATTGCTGTATGCAGCCTGAGTTTACACTTGGCAGGGTATGGGATGCGGGACGGATCAGTTATATTTCTGTGTGGTCTCCTATTTTCTAACGCTGATATACTACTGTATCAGCCAGTAACCCAGCAGCCTACCGTCATTGAGGCTTTGGCACATGTCACATCTTCCCTCTCCTTCACACCCTTGTCAATAGCGTCATGGCTTTCATCTTGTTGAGGAGTTGTCCTCTCCTCATACGGGTTTTCCAATGCCCAGATTTGTTCCAAATGTACTATAAGCTGCTGGCTATCCTCTGTCCAGAGGTGATGGTTTGGTGTGCTGGTGTATGTGCTGTTGTACATAATGCTTATCAGAGGACACCTGCTGGCCATGTCTGCCACTGATGGTCACTCCTAAAACAGTTCTCTAGCTATATATAGGCTTCAGTTCTCTGAAACCTCTCTGCTAGGGTAACATTGCTCTACTGTTTTTTTGATGGTACAAATATTTCCATCTGCTACACATGTTTCTAGGAACTTGTACGAAGTGGTGATGGTTTTTTTGTCAGACTACGACCACTGCCCTACATGATAATATTCAGAGGAATTATGGGATACCGATGCACACCGCTCGGTTCCGGCTGCTGTTGTCTTTGCAGTAATAATATTATTCTGCTTTGTATTAGTCACCCAATCAGTGATGGCCGCCGCTGCCTACTCCGTGAATACAATACCATGGGTAGTCAGCGGCAGCGACAGTTGACAGACACTCTGCTGTACAGATGACTGTTTTATGTGTTTTTTTACTCTGGCAGTAGCGAGTGGGTTAATGTTTATAGTACAGCTATGAGAGGTCATCACTACCGGCCACCTCCTGTTTGCTGAACTGTGCCTATGTTGTTTCAGGTATCCCTGTTATAGCAGGCTGTCTCAGTATGCTGCTGTGTCGGGTGAGCAGAATGGACGTGATTGGTGACCACCACGTCTGGTTCGGGGAGGTGATGCGAATGTCTGCCAGCTCGGCGGCGGCCAATCCAATGCTCTATTTCCAAAAGTAAGCGTCGTCAGCAGGAATCGAATCAATACAACGTCATCGCATTAACGGTGATGATTTCAGTCTATCAGCCACGTTGCATAAACATGATAATTGTGTATCGACAGCCCTAAGCTTGTACTCACTCGAGTTCGATTGCGAAGTGTGTTGTTGTTACTCTCTGTGTTGTTATTGTATCGTCATAGTTGCTGTCCTGTTTTTGCATAGACGATTTCACTCAATCGGCGATGAAATATTCATGAAGGCGTTTGAGGACGTGACACTACCGTTTGAGGAGTGGACACACGAGGCGCACCTGCGCATGGCCTGGAATTATATCACAGAGTACGAGAGTGACCGGGCCGCGTCCCTCATCAGGCAGGGCATACGTAAACTCAACGCTAAAAACCAAAGTGAGATTACCCGTGGCTACAGCGAGACAGTGACCATGTTTTACTTCCACACCATTGCCAAAGCCGTGTCTCACATGCCCAAAGGACACTCGTTCGAGGAGTTCCTATGCTGCCATTCTTACCTGACTGACCCAAAATATCTGCTTGGGTTTTACTCCGTAGAGCTGCTGTCTCGGGAAGAGTCGAAGAAGACATTCGTCGAACCAGACAAGGCCTGTTTACCATGATTTTACTCATGTATACTCATGTATGTTACGTGTTTGTGTAAAAACAGAATGATTAAGCGGAACTTGGTTGCATGTTACGACATCAAATGCATAGATAGAAAGCTGATAGGAGCTGTCACTGCCGACAGCGCTGCCACTCTTGCACCCATCAGCCATACATTTTTGGAATGATTGCGCCATCGTAATATCATAGCCCGTCCGAGCTGTGTCTTGTCGTCTTGTGACTTGACACCTCTCTGTCATACTTTTAAGAGGAATGACTGCAGGCCAGTTACAAATAAATGTCACGCTCACGGTCAGTAGAACTGCTCTCTGTCTTTCCTCCGGTCACCGCGAAGTGGACACGCAGGCTCTGTGTTTGGCGCTGGGAGACAGCGTCATATCGACGCTATTGACGTCGCTGTAGACGCGGTCTTCATCCGCCTGTCTCTAGTGGCGCACGGTTTGAGACACCAGACTAGTACGAGTATGGCGACTAGTACGACTACGCCAACTATGACTCCGATAGTGATGTGGGTGTTCATAGGAACGTCAAATGGCGACTCGTACTCCGTGTCCTCTATCGTACCATCGGTGAAACTGTACGAATGAGAACGGTTGACGTCCCTGTATGCCGTAGAGTTGCGTGTCATGACGGCCTGTCTCCTCTGCCTATCTCCTCGGCCTGTTTCCTCTACCTGTCTCTTTGGCCTGTTTCCTTGGCCTATCTCCTCGGCCTGTCTCCTCGGCCTGTCTCCTCTGCCTGTCTCTTCGGCCTGTCTCCTCACTCTGCGCAGTCAGTCAAGGAGCCTACAAGCAGGGCTGTTTGTCAGGTTTCTGTTTATTTTTTGAGGTATGAAGAGAGGTTGGCAACAAGCCACATCATCGCTATGGGCTATATAAAATTAAATTAGTTTATACAAACAGCGTCATTCCTAGTCGCTGAGCTGCGGCTACAGAGTCTGAACTCGATCTGTCATAGGGTGCTCTCAGAGTACCAGCAAGAACCCGCTGCAACTGGGAAACGGATTCACACTAGGCTTTGTTACCTTAGCATAAGGAATCCCAAATCGCTGTAAATATTTTATTTCGTTATTGATGGATGCTTTACTACTTCCACGCCTACCTCGAGCTCAGTGATTGACGCCTGATACAGCTCTCGTAGAAGGATATCTGCTGTTGACGCGATTCCTTTCTATCCAGCAGGTCCTGAACTCTAGGGTAGTGTTGTATATGGATGACCTTTATACAACTTCAGTAGCAGTTCACTAACCTTCAGGGACACTGCTCTAGTCACGGCTATATATCTGAACTGACTATCTCCAAGTGTAGCGACCTCAGGTCACTAGATCTCGCACTGTCTGCTGCTCTACCTCACTCCGATAGCTATAACTCTGTCTACCAATAGAATGCGAGTCTGGCACTCGATTTCATTCACTGCTAGCTGCACTGCCCGTCCAATCGGCAATGATGACCTATCAGATCAGCGCAAACACAGGCCGCCTGCCGCATACGTTGTGAGATCGCATATCATTAGCTGCAGTTATCCATGGGAAATAAAGCCACAGAACATCGATAACGTTTATTGCTGGCAAATAGCTTGCCTACGTCATCAAGAAATGCAGACTTCTATCTGTAGGAGGATGTGGGGCTTTATTTACATTGTGTATCAGTTTACCATCAATTGCAATAAAGTTCACCGTTTCCTTGACTACGCGTTGACTATCAACAGTCTCATCTCACTAGTAACTACACAAGCAGCCTCAGCCACCAATGGCCTTCCCTGCTACCGGTAGCATTTATTCGGCGGCAGCCATTGCTATATTTGGCTGATGAACATGCACACCTGCTGACAGTGTGAGCTGACTGACAGCTTGTCCACGCCTGGCTGTAGCAACTGGCTGATGTCCAATGAATACATCCTCACATCAACACCTATCAGATTGTCTGGGGGGGCAACGCATGCACCTTCTTTCTGCAGTTCCAACACCTACTCCCCCTACATGTACCACATTGTGTACATGTACTTACAGCCAGAACGTAATGTAAATGTTACTAGCCCCATCAACCAATCATCATTAACTCCTTACACCCTATGCTAATGTTTGGACTTACGTCACACACAGCCATGACACCATACTGTGACCAGCTAGACCGCTGAGATTCCAAACATCTTCTGTCATACCACTGCCCTGTCCACTGAGTCATTAGCATTGCATCAGTAGAGGAGTGAGAAATCATGATCCTCTATCAAAGTGATACTAATTGCAATTTCCAGGAATGCGTTAACTCGAAATCGAGTGGAGGCAGCGCTTTCATGCCTGGATGGCTGATGACACGCTGGAGCAAACGGCTCCTTATGTTCATATTGAACTGATATTATTCCAGCTCACATCATATGTGCACTTTCACATTACTAATGCTCTCATCTAAGCCAATGCCTTGCAATACTGATGGATGGAGTGAGGATTCCACAATACCCTACATGTCAGTGACACACCCTCCTTTTCCTTCACTGGCTTTATCTCCATTTATTTGGGATGGTATTGTCATCGTCACTTATTAAGTGTATTACGTTATCTACACACAAAAAACCACCAATCAACGGCAGGCGTCATTGCACAACCATGTCTATGATTAGTCAGGTTAGGCCAGAGCCGTAGAGGCCTCTACGGCTCTGGGTTAGGCAGGCTTGAGGCATGTGCTTTCGGCATCGGCTCCGGTGATTGAAAATCGCTCGGTCAAGGTCGCACCAACAAGCTCGTGAGGCTGAAGAGGAGGCTATGCGAGAACCACCACGAGAGAGAGAGAGAAAGAGACGGAGAGCAAATAAGGAAAGACATTGAGCTACAGACTTATTTACTATCATGGAGTAAATTGTGGACGCTAAATTACTGATCTGGTATGTGGATATGACGAAATATTGTATTCCAGTGGAACGATAAGGTCAGTAGCACTAGTAATACGTCTCTTTCCGAGGTAATAATGCTTACAATTGTCATAACACTCGGCTACTCAAGGATAAATGATTATGGTGACAGGCATGAATGTGTACACGTACACAGTCGAAGATATGACATATTAGATTAGCCTCTTTCATCCACAGCCAACTCTTTCCCACGTTGAGATTTTCCCGCGTTCAGCGATTGTATTTCAGGAGCGCGTATGTCGCTCTACAAGGACGGGCTCGAACTATTTTATACAGTATATATTTTCCATTGTCAGTTTTACGGGACGACTGCTAGAGTTTTCATTATCGTATCGGAGTTCCTGGTACGATATACTATATAGCACCATGGTGATCGCAGTTTACGTTTCCGGTTAGAAGTTTTCTTCGCGTCATTTACCTCGTCAAGGATCATCACATCGAACTTTTTACCTTCTACTAGCACTGAATTGGAGGTCTTTTCATTTCAAACGATAGCCATGCTACCAAGAAGACTAATTATTAATTGAATTCACTCTGAGGATACCTAAGCCATGTATGAAATGGGGGATGGCAGTAAAGAAGACGATCTTGATCAACAGACAATGAATGGTGGTCAGACAGCTATTGAACAGGAGGCTCTTAACAGGAAAATAAGATTAGGCAAAGCTCATGAGCACGTGGCAACTTTGATACATTTCTGTGCCCAGTCTGGCCGTCGATATTTGGATTTGTCCAACAAAAACATATCATCTATTCCAGCTGATTTGTATTCATTGACTCACCTGGAGGTACATACTCGGTTGAGCTTTGGTTTCTACCCTAAATCAACGATTGTAACTCATAAACCTTGCATTACAGAACCTTTACCTCAATGGTAATGGCTTGAGTATACTTCCTGAGGACTTTTTTCAAAAGCTCCCGAATCTGCGTTGGCTAGATCTGCGGAACAACAACCTCCTAGCCATACCGAGCGCCTTTATTGGCTCCCACAGACACCTCACCCACTTACTCCTACAAGGAAACAAAATCCAAACACTTCCATTGGAATTAGGTACGTAGGTCACAGCTACGACCGGCAGATTCAGCTCCACATCCAATGTTTGAGTTTATGTTATATTTTTACTTCGGCAAAGAATAGCTTTATCCTGCAGTTCATCTATGATGGTGTATTAGTAATTTATCATGTACCGTATTTCCTCAAGATTAAGACGCACATCCTAATCTTGAGGAAACCCGGGTGCATTCTATTTCCTCGCGGTTTAGACTCAGTGTCTATGACGTAATCTATGTATATTATAAGGCGCCTTAGGCGCAGTTGAGGAATATTTTATTTTGGACACGTTTGACCTCACCTGGTTAGACGCGCGTCTTAATACTGAGGAAATACGGTAACTAGCATTGCTTGCTAGATTTCATTTGCTGTTTTATTTTGACTTATTATTATTGTTGTTGTTACTCAATATTGCTGTCATTGCTGCTGTATATTGTCTGTTATTTCTTATAACCTTGTCAATATTAGTATTATTATTGTTATTATTGTTGTTATTCCTAGTAATGTTATCACTACTGCTGTATGTTTTGTTATTATTACCACCATTATTATTCTTATTGCTGTTTATAGTATCATTATTTTCGCTGTGTTTTTGCAGGCCAGGTGCAGACGCTGCAGGGTCTGAATCTAGGAGACAACCCGTTGAAGTTTCCACCGCAGTCAGTCATATGTAAGGGAGTGAGAGAGATCCTCAGCTACCTGAATATGATGCTCTTGTCGAAATCTAACGGCAACTTCAAACCTGGTGAGTTATAACGGCTTCGTCAGCCAGAGAGAAACCCGTTAGCTGTTTGTGTATTTCCACCTGACGATATCCAGTCGGTATTTCCGCTGTCATAGGTATAGATGTACTGTATTATGAATTAAGTGAAACAGGCAGTTGGGGGATCAGGAGCTACGAAATATGTCCATGATGATCGCAGTAGACTTTCTCTGGGCTCTACTGATCTGTATAACGGGTCACTTAAAGTATCTACTGCTGACCGGTCACTTGTAGTATCTACTGCTGACCGATCACTTGTAGTATCTACTGCTGACCGGTCACAAGCATGGCTAGTCCTACTTGGTTCGTTGAATTTTACTGTTCAGTTTGGTGCTAATTCATGGCAGTACTTATTTTACGTATAAATTCCTGGATTGGAAGTTGGAGAAATGTAATATAAAAAATAAACGGGTGGTACTCTATCTCTCAAGCTCGAGAGTTCCTACCAGAACCCTGGGAGCTTGAGGAACCTCCTCAAGATCTTACCACTCTCTAACAGAGCACACTTAATAATATATGATATATATGATAATATAATATGAATAATAATATATGATATATATGATAATATAATATGAATAATAATATATCATATATATGATAATATAATATAAATATAATTTGATTGATATAATAAGTTTATAATTATAATTTATAATAATATAAGTTTATAATAAGTTTATTATAGTATGAAATACTGTAGACTGGAAAATGATTACGATTAAAAGTAATTGCGATTTTGAGTGAACTTAACAAATCGTAAATTATTTGTGGTGTAAAATAAATGCGAATTCCAGTAACTCATGTTAACTACTGACTGAAGGAGAAAATATTGCGAAAGCATTTTTTGCAATCATAGCAAATCACAATTGACGCATTTGTTTTTTTCTCGCAATCATTTCCCAATCTACAGTATAGTGGTACTCAGTAAAACAACGTGCTTCCAATAGCTGGTGCAATCACTAGTACTTGTAGTCGATTTGGTTATCGAAATTGGAAATCAATCCTGTCAATTAACATGTCGCAGGAGTCAGTTTCCTAGACACCATTGCAACACCTGGTGGATAGTTTGAAATCGTTAATAAATATTTACCCGTATGCTCTGAGAATGTTATGACGATAATATATGAGCTGATCAAATTGAAAGAGACAATATTGCACATATCCTGCTAGACTGTCTCATTAACTACAAGTATGACATCACAAGTGATTGGCTGAAAGAGGCCTATCTAGGTGTAGATTGGCTGAAAGAGGCCTGTCTAGGTGTAAATTGAACAAGAAAGGCCTATGTAGGTGTGGATTGACCGAACGAGGCCTATGTAGGTGCGGATTGACCGAAAGAGGCCTATGTAGGTGCGCTGTCACATATTATTGATTGAATGAGAAGTAGGCCTATAATATTGAGTTGTTGATGACTTGATGTCCGTTGCTATGGAAGTCAGCACTATTCATTTGTCCTATCCGCTCGTCACCCAGATATGGCCTCTGGTGACGCACCGTCAGTCCGAGATCAGCTGGCCGACGGCAGCCATTCCGACCCGGAGTTGGACGATGCTAAGCTGTCTGGACCGAGGTAAATACAGCCTATAGTTATGATACGCCTTACAACAGAGTGTGAGTAAGGGAGTATGACGCAATAACACCTGTTGCAGAGTGTCTAGCATTCGAGAGCGACCCATGTCTGCCAAGAGCGACACATCTGAGGTGATGGGTAAGACCATCTCTCTGCAGAAGCAGCTCAGCTACCAGGAGCTGCGCAAAGACAAACTGGATCGCATCAAGAAAGCTGGCGCCATGGGCAAGATTCAGAGGTCTGTTGTTGGACTACCCACACCTGACATTGCCCCCACTCCACCCCTGACGTTGCCTCACTCACTCTGCCTCTCCTTCCTCTCTTTTAGCCTTGTTCAACCCCAGACAGCCTCACTCTGCCTCCCCCCCCATTCAGCCTCAATCAACCCTGATCTTGCCTCACTCAACCTCTTCCCTTTGTATAGCCTCATTCTACCCCTGACATTGCCTCGCCCTATCTGGCAGACAACATCCAATCACATGCAACATGTGTTGGACATTTTGGTATTTAAAACTAGTACACAAAAACAGAATGTCAGGGAAATACATAAAATTTTAGGAATATTAAAGGCTCGAATTCCTCACGCCATCTGGATGTCAACCTCTTCCCTCAACCTCCTGCGGCTGACATGATCGACAAGAAGGTGAAGGAAAGGAAAGTTCTTGCTATCGAGCGGGAGAAAAACGAAAAGATTGACGCCATCCTGCAGAGGAGGAAGTAAGGAGTCGTTTGTTAGCTTGTGATTGGTCGTGGTAATTAGGTCGTGTTAGTTAAAGAAACTGATTGGTTGTATGCAGGGATGAGGACCGGCTGCAGCAGTTTCGAGAGGATGCTAAGCAGCTGCAACGGAAGAAAGATTACGAGAAATATATGAACGGCGGCAAACTGGGTACGTCTGCGTCTGCTCATCAACCGCGCAATCATTGCTGATTCAACGCTAGTTGTCAGGATACTACGGTTCTGTAGATTACGAGGAACCCGGAACACTGGCGCCTTTCGATGTGGCGGATGAGGACATGAAGGTGATGACGAACGAAGAAAGGATAAAAATGGGCGTAAAAGAGCAGCACGAGAGAATTAGAAAGGTGTTGTCGCCGAGGGCGATAGAGCAAATGAATTTGGAGAGGTGGGTGATGTGGTTTGCCTCCATTTGTTTTACAAACTGTTTTATTTCTCTCCAGTTTGACCTGACAGTAGTTGAACTACATAAAGTGAAGTTGTCACTCTGATAGGGGCTTGGAGGAATTGTGGGGCAGCTCTGCTTTGTGATAATGAGAACTATTAGTAGATTTAAAGTCACAATGGCCGTTCAATGCCTAGGGGCATAATAGGGGGAAGCAGGTCGAGGAGTGAGACATTCCTGTAAATTGAGGGCATTGTTAGAGCTTTCAGAAATGTTACCCATAATGCATCAATTCATATCACAAAGCTGACTGCTGCTGTTAAGCTTGTGTGTTGAAGTGTCCTGACAAATCAGACTGCGGTGATGATTTGAAGTTATCTCCTCCTGAACTGATTATTGGCTATGTGACGCAGGGCTGCCAAGGATACGGAACTGAAGCAGAAAATCAAAGACCACACACAGAGTATGAAGACCAGGAGAAAGAAACCCAAAGGAAACCCGCATGAGGAGATGACTGCCGCTCTCAAAGAACTTGAGATTGTAAGTTCTTCTGAAATGATTTTCACACTTTTTTTCTACTTACTGCGCTACTAAAAGTGGGTGCGCAATGCCAAATTCTAGTTAGTAGGTTAGTTAGTGGGGCGGTTAGTGGGGCGGTTAGTGGG
>ERZ1740065.2108-NODE-2108-length-12300-cov-16.773540_pt1 | contig 12300 bp, 6 predicted proteins | sample MGYA00581738_ERZ1740065 | MGnify/ENA primary metagenome ERZ1740065 (study PRJEB43018, sample SAMN04849749) | marine metagenome | isolation source: floating plastic debris | place: Pacific Ocean | collected 2008-09-01 | study: EMG produced TPA metagenomics... | reverse complement strand
CCCTGGGCAATGGCATCAGCAATTTGCTCACGGGCGGCATTGCTACGAAAACGATTGGAGTCTTCACGACCGGTGATAAACCCGGTTTCTACCAAAACCGCAGGCATAGAGGTATTGCGCAGAACATAAAAACGAGCCTGGCGCACGCCGCGATCGCGCAGGTCGGTACTGCGGAGAACGCTGCTGTGGATTGCCCGAGCCAGGTTGCGCCCCGATGAAAAATAGTAGGTCTCCAGCCCATTGACTTCAGGACGGCTGAGGCTGATGGCGTTGGCATGAATGCTGACAAATATGGTGGCATTTGCTCGTTCTGCAATATCCACCCGTGGTTGCAAATCTACCTCGGCATCTCTATTACGGGTCAGCGCCACCCGGTAGCCGCGCTGTTCTAGGGTGCGCTGCAAACGGCGAGAGATAAACAGGTTGATTTCTTTTTCTTGCAGACCGTTGCCAACGGCACCCGGATCGCGACCGCCATGGCCGGGATCGATCATAATGAGCACTTCTCCCTGGCGAGCGGCGGGCGTTGGCGTTCTCGGTGTGGGGCTGGTGGGCGGACTGGCCACCGTACCCGTGGTTTGCACAATACGAGCATCTAGCCCCGCAGACCGCAAACGACGCTGTAGCTGATCGGCCCGTGGCTGTTCTTGGAAGCGCCCCGCTTGAATCACCGCCTGACCATTGACGGTGGTGCGGAATGCTCCAGACTCAATCGCATTAACCCGCGATCGCAAAATGTTAGAACTCCCTGGCACAATCACCTGGTAAACGACATTCCCTGACGGGGTTGTCGGCGTGGGAGTTGTCGGCGTGGGAGTTGTCGGCGTCGGGGAACTGGCCTGGGCTGTTTCTACAATTTGGGCCGCCAGACCGGCCTGGGCCAGACGCTGACGCAGCTCATTAGCACGGGATTGTTCACGAAAGCGCCCGGCTTGAATCACCGATTGACCATTGACCGTAGTGCGAAATGCACCGGGCTCGACGGAATTGACCCGCGATCGCAAAATGTTAGAACCACCGGGCACAATTACCTGGTAGTCAACATTGGCATTATTTCCCGGAGCAGGGATCCCCGGACGGGGCAAGGGGGTGCTGCTGGGCGGACGGGGCAGCGGGCTCACCGGCTGCGGTGCCTGGCTCACAGGCGCCGCACCAGACGCGGCGATCACAGCATCTAAGGATTGATTGTTGGTCAGATAAATATGCCCAAGGGTTTGACCGTTGTACACTCGCCGGGCCATAGTCCATCCGGCATCCAGTTCGAGTTTGACAAAGCCATCGGCAATGCCAGTGGAACGGCCCAATTCTAACTTTGGCAAGCCTCGCTGCAAGGGGCTAGGGGACGCCACCAGCACCAACGTATCCCCTCGCTTTTCCACCTGGACACGATAGCGCGATCCCAGGTCTTCTCCGCCGATACGAATGGAGTACCCATTACTGTCTGAACTACGCCCACAGATCCCCGTAAAATCAAACGTCAGCAGCAGCGGATTAATGGTGACTGGATTGCCTGCCTGCTCCTCCCAACAGCGCCGAACCGAACTAATTTGCTCAATAATCAACAATTTGTAAAATCGGCCGTTGCTCACGGGTTCGGCCAGGGCAACAACGCGCTCGCCGGCAATGGGTTGCTGCCCAAACTGGGCGGCCGATGCAACAGATGGCAACGTTATGGTTGCCCCAAAGGCAGCAGCCACAGCCGACAATGTCGTAATTTTACGGAGGAGTGATTTCATATCCCTGGGGTTAACGGGTAAGAGGGGAACTATCTAACAACCTGTCTAGCAATGTTACGAATAGACAACAGACTAAAGCGCGATTGGATATCTGTCCATGGGCTTCTTCCCTGTCTGTGGATCTTGTTCGATGAGCGTCTATGGATCCCTAGCAGGTCTCTATGTAGTTAGTTATCCGGCAAAGATTGCCCATTCGGTTAGAAACTATATCAGTTCATCAGCTGTCCGTGCTGAGATTTGCCTATGAACCAGTAAAAACCTCTATATGCCAACGTTTACAAAAGCTTACGTGTGAAGCTTTTGGGGTTGTCACAGCTTGTCGTTGGTTAGGCCCCCATGGCTGAACCAGCACTTTAAACCTCGCTCATCAGCTGTAGCAGCGCATCGGTGGAGAGCTTACCGCTAATATCGGAGCCTTCTAACAGGCTATCGGCCAGGTCTCTTTTCTTGTTATGCAGTTCTACAATTTTCTCCTCGATGGTGCCTTTCGTGACTAAACGGTAAATGGTTACCGGACGGGTTTGCCCAATGCGATGGGCCCGGTCCGAGGCCTGGTCTTCCACCGCCGGGTTCCACCAGGGGTCCATATGAATGACATAGTCAGCAGCCGTGAGGTTCAGACCGGTCCCCCCTGCTTTGAGACTGATTAAAAATACATTGCCGTCACCGGCTTGAAACGCATCTACGCGCTGCTTACGTTGTTTGGCGGGGGTACTGCCATCTAGATACTGATAGGGAATGTTTTGCTCATCTAAGAAGTTGCGCAAAATAGTCAGATGATCGACAAACTGACTGAATACCAGGGCTTTGTGACGGTTGCTGAGCAGTTCTTCTAATACCTCGCCAAACAGCTGTAGCTTGGCGCTAGCGGGAGCCACCCCCGGTGCCACCAGCTTTGGATTGCAGCACATGCGCCGCAGTCGGGTAATCTCGGCGAGGACCTGCAGGTGTTTGGCTCCTGCCTTGGCATCGGTATTGGTGAGTTTTGCGATCGCATCTCGCCGCAGAGCCTCATACAGCGCCTTCTCCTCACCGCTCAGCTCCACATGGAGCGTAATCTCAGTCCGCGAGGGCAGTTCGTCCAGCACCTGGGCCTTCGTACGACGCAGCATAAAGGGTTGAATGAGTTTCTTCAGCCGCAAGCGAGCCTGCTTGTCTTGATGACGCTCAATCGGGGTGGCAAACCGCTGGTTAAACTTGTCCAAAGATCCCAGCAGTCCAGGGTTAATAAACCGGAACAAATTCCACAGCTCTCCCAAATGATTCTCAATCGGGGTCCCCGTCGTTAGCACCTTAAAGCCACCCTTGAGTTTCATCGCGGCTTGGGAACGCTTGGTAGCGCTATTTTTAATCGCCTGGGCCTCATCTAGAACAATGGTTTGCCATTCAACCTCCGCCAACAGCTCGGCAACATCGGGCTGTTGCAAAAGGCCATAGCTACACACCAACAGATCAAAGCCGCTGAGCTGATCCACCGTCGCCTGACGATCGCCGCTGCCCAGCTGCATCACATTTAGCGTGGGGGCAAATCGCTGGGCTTCGCTAATCCAATTAGCCCCAACGCTAGTGGGGGCCACAACCAGTGTGGGCCCTTCGGGGGCTCGCAGCAAAATTACCGCCAGTGCCTGGAGAGTTTTACCCAACCCCATATCATCGGCAAGACAGGCTCCTACCCCCCAATGGGCCAATTGAGCTAGCCAATGAAAGCCTTCCTGCTGATAGTCTCGCAGCTCAGCCTGCAGCGTGGAAGGCACGTCTGGGGCAACGGTCTTAGATTCTTTCAGCTTCTTAATATGGGACTTCCATTTGGTATCAGCTTTGAGCTGGCCCACTTCATCTAACGTTTCCTCTAGGGCCAGGGCGGCTAAGGGGTGAAATCTTGCCCCTTTACCATGGCGCTCTGAGTAGGCCCGAAACTCATCTAGCCGTTTACGAAATGCTTGGGTCAGGGCTAAAAATTGACCATCACCAATGGGGACAAACCGGCTTGATGTTTGGTCTAGCAGGGACAGCAGCGCCTGCATATCCATGACGCTACCATCGTCCAGCTCCAGCTCACCGCTCACCGAAAACCAATCCTGTTCCTGCTTAATTTGCAGACGCCAGCCATCGATACCGGCCTTATTTTGAATCTTGAGCTTCTCTCCTTCGGGCCACTCTAAAACAATATTTTCTTCCACAGCCTCGAGCTGCAACAACAGCTCTAAACAGGTTTCTGGTTCATCTAAAATCCATTCCCCCTCAGCTGATTCACTCACAGTTAGGGCAGGGCAGGCCTGCTGGACATCGTCAGCCAGGCGCTTTTCCATGGATAAATCGCGGGTGGCTTGGGAGCGTTTGCCATCAATCTCGGCGATCACCGTCTTACGCCCCGTTCCCGGCGGGTAGTATGCGCCAGAATTGGGAAAGGGCCGGGTCAACATCGATAGTTTTAGACCGGCCCCCGCAGGCATCAGATGGATGTGGGGTTTGGCGTCGGCTTCGATGGTTTCCATATCGTCCATCTCACCGCCAATATCTGAGTGAATTGTCACCAAACTCGATACGGACTGAATCGCCGCTAGCACCTGCTCCTGTCCCGCCGCTGGCACTGTGAGCTGATTGCGTTTTCCTAGGATCTCGGCAATGCGATGGTGCTCAGTATTCACCTCCAGAACTTTGACCCGTGTCGGGGTTTCTTTGACCAGGGTAATCCCGTCGCCAGGGCTAATGGCAGGCTCCATAAACAGCGTGAGGGAACCATCGCCTTTTTGTTCAATAACCAGCTCCGGTGTGGCCGAGACAATCTCCACACGCACCGTAGGAGACTCTTCCCAAAACACCAGAGGATGCCCCACCAGAGTGATAACAGCATCCCGGTTGAGGGTATATTGAGACCCGGAATAGTAGTCGTACTTAATTTGATTACAGACCTGAAGATCTTGGTTGGTAAGATAGTCAAATTCCGATGCATTTTTGGCCAATCGGCTCAAGGCAACCGCCCGACCTTTGGTCCACCCTCCCTTGGCGCTCATTTTTTGTTCCTTGGGCTGCAGCATCCAATGCTTGGTGTACAGGGTTAAAAACCAGGCCAATCGGCGTTCGCTTTTTGGGGTGCTGCGCGTCGCCGGACCAGCAACATTGGTCAATGCCTTTAAACTCAGCTCCCAGGTGCTTTGGGGTTGTAGGGTATCTACAATGGAAACGCTGGCGCGCCCGGCACACCACTGGGCATAGTCACTCTCAGGTGCCAAACGGCTCAAAAGTTCAGCGGCTTCCATAGCCAGCCAACCCATTCCGGCCTCCTGGGCCTGCTCTGCAAATAGCGCCAGGGGACGGGGTAATACGGCTTTAGCTTCATCTTCATCAAGCCAGTAGAGACATAGCAGGCTAAAGAATAGGCCAAAACTGTCGGACTCATCGTCTCTATAACATTCAATGAGTTCCAACAGCCTCTGGCGCGCAGCCAGCTGCCCCTGGTGCAGGAGAGCCAGTTCGTGGAGTAATTGGTAGGTATTGCTGAGATAGCCGGAGCCCTGCATCAGTGGGGTGCTGATTGAAATGGCCTGTTTGAGGTGCTTAGGCTGCCCCGACTTGATGAGGGCCAACATGTAAAACAGACCGGCAACGCCGCCAATAACAGCTTTTTTGTTTAACTGCTTACGGGCCAGTTTAGTGGCCGTGGCATAGTAATCTAGCGAGAGATTAATTTCTCCTAGCATCAGGGCCAGGGTGCCTCGCAGAGCCGTTCCGTAGACCTGGGATGGCTCATCAACAACAATATCTAGAACCGCTTCAGCCTCGGCCAGCCGATTGCGTAATAGATATTGCTCCACCAATAAAACCCTGAGTTCGTTGGAGTTATTGGTATGCTCCTCTAGCTGGGCCAACAAGTCATCGGCAGGCTCTAACAGCGCAGTTGATTCAACCAAAAGTACTTTCAAAACCGTGCCGTGATAGTCAGATGGCAGGGTGCGCAGCCAATTGGTATCGAAGGGATTATTGGCCACATCTAGAAGAAAGTCTTCTAGGGCAATTGGATTTGCGTAGTAGTTGTAGTTGCTATAGTCGAGAAACAGCTGGGGTAATATCTTATAGTCTTGCTGATAAAGAGCCAGACGGGCTTCACGATACAGCTCATCTTTGGAGCGACAAATATGGCGTACGCGGTTAGCCTGCCCGCCATAGCCACGGCGAGGGTGAAAGATGTTGGCTACCCCTTGAAGCATGGGTTCGAATAGATCCAGGGTAGCGACCTGTCGAGTCACCATTTCCACAATTAGGGGGTTGCACTGGGGCAGGTGCCCGCCACCGTAGATCAGCAGCTGGATCTCTAGCAGCCGAGTAATCTGGGGCCTGAGATTGGCTGGGGTTATTTTTTTACCTGTTTTTGTGGTGATGCCAATGGCATTTAGGGCCGTGGTAATGTTCGCAATACTGGTGGGGCCATAGAACACCGATAGCAGTTGGACAATGGCTTTGCCCAACGGGGCCTGCTGCTCATAGGTATCAAACAGTTGCGATCGCAGCTCCTCAAAATCGATCTCATCATCCATCCAGCTATCCATTTACCTCAACCGTAAAGCGCGTGCCTAAACGGTTAATTATATAGGGCTTAGCTAGCTAACAGGCATACTGCAGAATGGCTTAACAGACAGGAAAGAGGAAAGACAGGAAAGGCAATACGGCCCGCTGCCTAAGCAGCCATCGCTCTGCGCCTGGTGGCACTGGCTCGTCTGCCAGCCTGACAGGGCGACAGGGGGGACGATGTCCGCAACCGATTGAGCAGAGTCGTAGATTTGTACTCCAGGTCTCGACAGCTCAGAGGTTGGATCAGTTTGTCTAGGGGGTTAAAGTCTATGATGCACTGCCCTATCCGGATACCCACGGGCTCCAAATGGCTCCCCTTTAGCAACCGCCGTCGAATGTGGGGCTGTTCTTGCATCAACCGCTGACAGGTATCGGCAGCGATGCGATCGCGCGCAAACTGAATTAACCCGGTCAAATGGAACTGCTGACTGTGTTCAATCAGCTCATGGGTTTGTTCAACCGTGGGATAGACCCCAATCAGCTGATTCACCAGCCGCCGCAGCGATTTGATGGGGATGGCGTCAACCAAGTCCGTCATCACAGGGGCAATTAATAGGGACGCCTCATGCTTAATCGAAGGTTGACCGTAGTCCATCGTCTCACCGGTCAGTCGCTGAAGTCGAGTCTCCATCTGGCGTAAACTCTCACCAAGGGCGGATAAGCCCTGACGAATGTGTTGAAACTGTTGATGTTTCTCGTCTAGATTGGGGCCTAGCTGCTGAAAATAAGTTGCTAGCACCTCCATGGGTGAACTCAAGATTTCTAGCAGCGCCACATATCGACACCCGACACCATGGCCAATCCATCCATAGTTGACAGGGTTTAAGTAAACCGTCGGATCGTAGCCCTGGGCGATAGCCGCCTCAATCGTTGCCACTCGTACCGCGTAGTGCTCGTCTAACAGGTCGAGGGCCACAGACCAGTGGCGACAGGCAAACCGAAACGGTATGGCCACAATGGTATAGCCAGCCTCAAAAAGACTTTTTAGAAAATGACGATAGGTGAGCGTTGGCACGGTTCCCCAGAAACCGCTACCGATAAATTGAATCACCCCCTTAGGTTGGGGATGGAGGGCAACCCAACTGTGGGCACAGGGTACAAACTTAAAACTAGCGGCGTTAGGTGAGGATAAAACCATGGTGCAATCAGGTATACATAGACTCCTAGAGCCGCTGTGGGCAGTCAGCGCCGCGATCCTCAAATGATGTAGATCGACGCGTTCGCATTGGTGGTAGCAATGCTGTTGATCATTACCCCAGGATCATTCAGCATTCCGGACATTGGGCCAAAGATGCTGCCGCCAAAGCTACTGCCGCCAAAGATGCTGCCGCCAAAGCTACTGCCGTTAGAAGTACCCAGTTGGGTACTATCCAAACGCACTAGCTTTCAGCCACAGTGACAACAATTGGTACTGAGGGAAAAACCTTCTCAATGTCATGGGTGTAGGGGAGCCATCATTCTCCCCCGAGGATTCTCGTAATTCGAGAATTCGTGTCTTCCACAGTGGGAATAATTAAGTCTCTAAGCAGGAGTGGCTAGTGGTTAGCGACTCCTCTTTTTTTGACTCCCACTGTCTGTAGCTAACGACTTTAAATCAAGCCTGTCTGTTCCGGCAGCCCCAACATAATGTTCATATTTTGCACAGCGGCTCCTGAGGCCCCTTTACCCAGATTGTCTAAACGGGCGGCTACCAGGGCTTCGTGGGTGTCGTCATTGGCAAAGACAAACAGCTGTACCTGATTGGTGCCATTGGCCGTCTTGGTATCTAGGAATTTGCGATCGCGCGGTTCCCCCGCATCCCCCAGGGCATTAACCTGCACAAACGGCTCTGCCCCATAGTAGTCAGCCAGCACATCCCACAGCTGCTGACCCGTGGGCGGATTGTCCAAGGTCCACAGCGGCAACGGCACCTGCACCAGCATGCCCTGCTCAAATGCCCCTACGGCCGGTAAAAACAGGGGCGCATGGGCCAGCCCCGAATAGGTGTGCATTTCCTGCACATGCTTATGGCCAAAGGTGAGACCGTACACCCCATAGGGGTATGGCGGTTCTGCCTCCCCGCTATACTCGCCATAAACCTCAATCAGCTTACGCCCACCGCCGGAATATCCTGAAATGGCATTAATCGTCACCGGAAAACTGGCCGGAATTAATCCAGACGCCACCAGGGGTTTAATCGCCGCTAAAAACCCGGTTGGGTAGCAGCCCGGATTGCTCACTCGGTGCGCCTTGGCAATAGCCTTTCGCTGTCCCGGTGCCAGTTCTGGAAACCCATAGGCCCAATCTGGATCGGTGCGATGGGCCGTACTGGCATCTAAAATTTTGACCGTAGGGCTTGACACTAACGCCACCACTTCACGGGCAGCGGCATCGGGCAAACAGAGAATCGCCACATCTACGGAGTCAATCAGCCGGGCCCGCTCAGCCACATCCTTGCGCTTAGCCGGGTCAATGCTAACAACGGTGACATCCTCTCGTTGGGCCAACCGCGAATAGATCTGTAGGCCCGTTGTGCCCGCTTCACCATCAATAAAAACCTTGGGCTGAACCATGGCAACTCCTGTAGATCCCTCAACACTGGGTGTCATTCTAAACCCGCTACCCCAGCTATTCAATCGGGCATGCTGATGGATGATAGGCGAACACTCAACAGTCCATGACTTCTTCCAACGCCCTACAACAAACCACATCGCAACCGGCACCGCGACTCCGCGATCGCTACAGTATTCGACAAACCCTGGGAGCACGACTGGGCCGCAGAACACTACTGGGCTATGACCACAGCCGCAACAGTCTAGTCGTGATCAAATACTTGTGTTTTGACGACCCGCTCCAGCCCGCCGACACAAAGCGCTTTTGCCAAGAGATTGCGGTATTAAAAACCTTAGACCATCCGGCGATTCCCGCCTACTTAGATAGTTTTGAAATTAATGAACACAGCTATAGCGGTCTGATGGTGGTGCAAGCCTACGTTGAAGGGCAGTCTCTCTATGCCCTAATCAACGAGCAACGACCCTTTAGCGAGCAAGACATCCGCAAGTTGGCCTATCAGATCCTAGGTATCCTTGACTATCTCCACGGCCAGCAGCCCACGATCATCCACCGCGATATTAAACCCAGCAGCTTAGTCCTTAATAATCCCTCTAGCTCTACGCTGGGCCAGGTTTATCTGGTGGACTTTGGCCTAGTGCAGCGGATAGAGGAGACTCAGGTCGCCGATGAACCCATTTTGATCTCGGGCACACCGGGCTATCGCCCACCAGAGCAGCTAGGTGACCGGGCAAGACCCGCCACCGATCTGTACAGTCTTGGGGCAACCCTGGTGCACTTAGCCACGGGCCAACATCCCAACGCCTTGCCCCAGCGGGGACTACGGATGTTGTTTGGCCAGGAACTGGGGCACATGAGCCGTCCCCTCAAGGCCTGGCTACGCTGGCTGACTCAGCCCAAACAACACAAACGACCGATTTCAGCCCAGGCAGCGCTCCAGGGGTTAGAGCAGGCGGATGACATCTTTGCCCCAACCCAATCTCTGTCTCTCATGGGCTTAGGTCAACGGTTCCAGCAATCGTTTTTAGAACGCATGGCGCCGGCAGATACCCAACTCAAAATTTTTGAATATAGCCAAACCATAGAAGTGGTGCTCCCCCCTCTGGGCTGGAGACATGGCCGTTTTTGGCTAGGGCTATGCCAGATCTCGGCTGGGGTAGGAGGGCTGTGGTTAAGCTGCCAGGGGTTCCCACACCTATGGCCACAGCTAAGCGGCATCTGGCCGTATCTATTGGCCGCCGCCGTGGGTTTGGGGTGGGTTCAGAGCCTGCGCTTTTGCTATCGGGGCATTAAAACAATGCTGACCACGCTTTTGCAGCAGGTGAGCATTCAACTACTGCCAGATATTATCTTGCTGGGGCATCGATTTCCCTGCCGGCCCGTAGAGTATACGATCAACACTTATAGGCAAGATATTGAAGACATTGACCTTCAACCGGGTAGCTCTACCATCACATTTCGTCTGAGCTGCAACCGCACCGTCATTGGCAGACTGGAGTATGATCTGTCGGCCCCGGCCCTGGGCTTAACTCAGTCAGAAATTCGCTGGATCAACGATATTTTGCAACTGTGGCTAACGCACAGGGTGCATTCGGCATAGACACATTCTGATAACCATAGCGGGGTAGCTATTCGCCTAAACTGGTGTCATCTCTGCTCTGTAACGCCTTGGCCCATGCCCCAGTTTGCCACCCTGCAGGATCAGCGCTACGCCCAAGCACTGATGCAGCCTGCCCTGATTCGCATTATTGACAACATTCGCAAACAGCTAGATGCATCTGACTGGCAGGGGTCCTATCGCGATGACATGCGGTGGCCCAGCGAGACAACGGCTGACCAAAAGCAGCAGTACTTAGCACTCCAGGAAATGCTCGAAACCGCCACCCCTGAGGAATACGATCAGATTCAGACCACCCTTTCCCAAATGCCGTCCCCAGAGCATCTGTATACCCTGTGCCTCAAAAAGCAGGACCAGCAGCAGCAGGAGATTGATGTTTGGCAGCTGTGCTATCGCCTCTGCAATGTGGAGGATAGCGACCCAGATAGCCCCATCACCATAGACACCGACCTATTGGATCTAGACATGGGCGATGTCGACTGGATTGCGTTGGATCAAAAAGCAAAGCGCCTGGTAGAAGAGGTTTTTAGCACCTTAGTTTAAAGACCGGTCTTACCACCAATGCCCCAGCTACCCGCTTGTCTCCTGCGGCAACTTAGTCCCACAGCGTCGACAATACCCCGCATCGGCTTCATGGCTTGATAGCCCACAGCTCTCACAGCGAACCGTATTGACTGCCTGGATCCGGTTTATGTTTTGAATCAGACTACCGACCTGACTGGGGATGAGGGCAATGCCAGTCAAAATCATCATGACGGTGAGGGTCCGTCCGGCTTCGGAGACAGGGGTGACATCGCCGTAGCCCACGGTGGTCATGGTCACCACAGAAAAGTACATGGCATCGAGGAACGTGCTAAATATCCTGGGGTCGATGGGATGTTCGACCTGATAGATCGCCCCTGAGTAGATAAAAACAATTGAGAACAGGGTAAAAACGATCCGGGCAATGATTAAGCCCTCGCGTCCTAGCCAACGATCTTCCTCTAGAAATCGGGCCAGTTTTAGAATGCGCAACCAGCGGATCAGCCGCAAGGAGCGCGTATCAAATACTCCGGCCAGGACGGGCAAAATTGAGACTAAATCGACAATGGCATAGGGGCTAAAGGCATAGCGGGCAGGACGGTCGGCGGCCCAAAGCCGGACGCCATATTCTAGAACAAACACGATTAGGATCAGTCGGTCTAACAGGGTTAGGGCAGCACTGACACCGGCAGATAAGGGATAGGTTTCAGCAACAAACAGCCCGGCTGAGGTGAGGATCAGGGTTGCGATCGCAATATTCACCCCCAACCCCAACCAGGTTTCCGCCTCTTCCAACTCAGCGCGCACCCGCTGTCGCCACGTTATTGTTTGCTCTATCACCACTTCTTAATTAGTAAAGACTATGAACTATAGCTCGACGCCCACAGCCGCCATCAGCCCGAGGACTTTACACCCTTAAACCAAGACATTTATCAATTTTTAATCCAGCCATAAACCAATCATTCCATACTTCAAACACTGGTCTTAGGCTGAGAGGGGATAGCCCATAAACCCTACGACCAAAGCCTTACAGAAATACCTTTTATTTTTACAAATTATTAGTTGAGCAAACAGTATTCAATAGTGTGTCTATATGTAAATTTGGTTAACTTATGCTAATCAGACGAACGCACATAGGGACATAGCTTATAGGTTGGGTTTATTCAGATCTGTAGGCTCCGTTTTTGTTTTAGTCTTGGAGCCAGAGAGATTCTTGGATTATCCAAGAACGGAGTTTTTCTCACTTCATATCGGACATTAATCAATTTCTAAAACTGAATTAGATGACAGAATTCTTAGGTGCTT
>ERZ1740065.2106-NODE-2106-length-12308-cov-10.792867_pt1 | contig 12308 bp, 14 predicted proteins | sample MGYA00581738_ERZ1740065 | MGnify/ENA primary metagenome ERZ1740065 (study PRJEB43018, sample SAMN04849749) | marine metagenome | isolation source: floating plastic debris | place: Pacific Ocean | collected 2008-09-01 | study: EMG produced TPA metagenomics... | reverse complement strand
CATGCTGGGAACATGCTGGGAACATGCTGGGAACATGCTGGGAACATGCTGGGAACATGCTGGGAAAAAACAATCTCAATTACACTTAATCTGGCAAGAATCCATATTAGATCATTGAGGGCTGCATGTTTCTGCCGTTCATGGATTGGTTTCTTTGCGATTAAACTGCTCTACTTGCATCAAATGGTATTAGATGATGATGATTTGGTGTTGCTGGGAGAATCTCTGTTATTTGAATGCAAAGATTGGATAAAATGATACCAGAAGCAATTATACTCAATCACCGAGTATCGCGGAAAGGAAGGTTTCCTCCCTAAAACGCATAAAAGTCTAAAAATCAAGTCGCGCGAAGATAAATTTCTAATTTTAGAAATTGGCAATGGGCTTGAATTATTTCGTTCATGCTGCACCCAAAACACATTCCAAAAGCTTTGTATCTGTCAGAGATTTTCTTTCTTATCAATTCTCTTTTGAATAGAGCTGGAAGGTAATAATGCAACGATAAATTGCTGTACAACAGCATGAAGAGATTTAAGATCACAATTAACTTTACTGAAATACTGTAACCATGGTAATTATAATGAGGTTCCATTTATAACGTTTATAACGAGTTGCTCAACAACGTTATCAAACCTTCTGTTTCAGTTATACGGAGCTTAGTAAGCCTATATGTCATATGTCATATGTCCCAACCCAATATCGTACAACTGGTATCAAACTTGTAAAACCATTACACTTTGGGCCGCAATCAGCACCACTGTAACACTAGAATTGGTAACTGTGTGACACTTATTTCCCAGCATGCAGTAGTGAGATGATTACATTGACATAGAGATTTTACAGTATTTGATTTTAATTGTAGTTATTCTCCTCATAACTCAATGGTAAATCTAGAGCGAAGTCTCGGAGGCGTTGAACGGAATGATACTTTGGTAGCGGCTGCGCAGACTATGATAGACTCTCTACCGCAGCTTACCGGGTGTGACATGGGCAATGGACAGGCTTATCCGGTTAGTATACGCTATGTTTAACTAGCTGTATTATCATCCCACGGACACGGAAAATGACTTACCGATGATGACTGTTATGTATGACAACTTGCCGCACACTATGATACTACCCACAATACGCAGTGCTAGCAGTACTAACTGACCCTCAAAGTCTGAAAGATCAACCACTAATGGCGTTGGAAGTGTCTGTGGTGCTAATTATTCCACACACAAAACCTATTTGTACATTTTCAGGGCTCTCTCCAGGATTTTTCGACTTTGGGTGCAAATGGGTAATTTTGCTTTCACCTCAACTCAGAAATGGGTGCACATGCATTCCGCACTGGCCAAGAATATAATGCCTTACAACATGAATTGAAGGTTTCCATAGTTCCTATGGACAGCTCTTCTAGCTGATGTATTGACAGAGGTGTTCCTGAGCTTGATGCAAATGTTGACGCTATATGCCGGGGTCTGGCATTTTAAAGTTGAAAGTATAGATCGAAGCCAACACAGGCAACAATTTACCAAGTTTGGAATGGTTCAAGGTCCAAACGTGTGGCTAACTAATGAGAAATAGAATCACGATGGCAGTTTACTGCTGGTCTGATTCTGACAGTGTACTAGTAAGGCATGAAGCTTGCGTAGCATAGAATCACAAATTTGATAAATGATGTGCACATTGATTAATTTAGAAATGAAAATAGACACCAACCGAAGACAAAATAACAAGAATGCAACTGCACAATTGATTGTTTCTTGATTCTTGATATTCAGAGTACTTCATCTAACCAGATCCAGATGTAGGCTTCATGAAAAGCAGTTCATATCGTGGTTTTCTTGTTGTCTTGATGTACTGGTAATCCTACTACGAACCGCTGCTAACACGCTTACTTAGTACAGTGCAGCTGAGTGGCTAATGCGTAATGTCCCTGAACTATTAATAGCATAGTATCTGAGCAACAAGCACATGTGTGTGGAGTGCCTACAGACCACACGATACTAAATACAGACACATAGGCAGAGAAACTGGGCAAAGTTACTACGGCTGAACAAGCTGATTGGGCGGATTGGTTTAACAAATGGGTGGAACGCCCAAGCACCCATGCTGGAGAGAGCCCTGCATTTTACATCAATTAGACAGCCTATGAAATAGCACTTTGCCGAAACGTATCAGCAAAGAAAGTAAAGGGAGTGTGAAACGTGTGGATGAGTAAAACGTTCATAGTAGTTGACGGCAGTAAAAGTGGCTTTTGTCATTCTCCCGTAGATATTCGTGCATCGGTACGTGCGGGAGTGTGTGGGATTGAGTGCGGATAGGCGTGGGAGTGAGCGTGAAAATCTACAGGAGAATGACAAAAACCGGAAAAGTTGATTGAATATAAATGAACGTGTCTCATCCATTACATTTGCACGAAAAATTTTCTAGTGTCTGCTAGCCTTATGACGAATAATTTTACCCATAGCTGGTTTCACGCAATAATTCAGGCGTTTACTTTTTCAATACCAGTTTTTGCCCTAAACGCACCTGCACTCTCATTTCTTTGCATACTTCAATCAGCTCAAATTACCAAAGATCGATGACAGAGACCAAACTCTAACTGTATAATTTCAGAGTCAGTACAGTGTTGAGTTCGAAGTCGACGCATACCCAGGAGCTTTGGCTCCAGGAAGAAATGATGTCAGCCACTGTGAGGAGGAATCCAACAATGGAGACAGCGAAGAATTTGAGAACATCGAAAATACGGCTAACCAAGTTCTTTCTGCCAACTCCATCTCTTTTGGCATACCTTTCTCATTCATACCATACTTCTTTCCTGTATAAGAAATTAATTTAGTGTTCGATCATTGTACAGACAAATAAGGCTATCAGTCTGAAAATAATAAACTTTCTTTCCTTTGTCTTTGTTGCAGCTTGAACAGAAGTTGTAGCTTTTGTCATTCTCCAGTAAATATGCGTGCATCAGCACGTGCGGGAGTGTGCGCGTGAATGAGAGTGGGCAGGAATGAGTGGCACATATGCGAGAGCACATACGAGTGTGAGCGGGATTGCACACGCACATAGGCGGGAGTGTGTGAGAAAATCGACAGGAGAATGACAGAAGCGGACGTTGCCTGAATTCTATCCCAACTGGCAATTTTCACCTCTATGCCAACATGCTCGTTCCTGGTGGAATGAGGAAAGACATCACTGCTACTAGTTTCCGTCATAATGACATACTTAAGACCTGGCTTTGATTGTAAGAAAAATGCTATCATTTTCATTAAACTCATCAACAAATCAAAATGGTAATGAGTCAAAAACTTGGAACACCACTCCTACATAATTCCTACATAAGTCCTACATAAGTCATACATAAGTCATACATAAGTCTTACATAAGTTCTACCTAAATCCTACATAAGTCCTACATAAGTCCTACCTAAGTTATAGTGGGCATAGTTTCTGTAACCTACTATTATCATAGTGATGTTAGTTGGTTCCTTTTTTGCTACCTGTATGCCGGCGCTGTCAAATCTGGTTTAAATCTACAGCATTTTTTTACTTTTATGTCGGTATGCATCATAAATTATGATATCCGGATTTTTTCCACACTTAAAACAGGCGTGCCTATTTTTGTCCGCGCTTAGTTCAGACGCGCCTGTTTTTTCCGCACTTAAGTTTGAACAAATGCGGACAGAAACTACCGACATAAAAGTAAAAGATACCAAATCTACATATCAACCTCCCGTCAGCTTCTCAGCCTCATTTCAATTCTGTTAAAACATGGGAAGCTTTGGATTTTGGTTCTGTTGACTGTCTAAAACTCAATCAGCACCCGGTTCTGAGTGGTAAGATGTGCTTAAAATTGGAGAGTTGTCTCCTCATGTCCCCAGCATGTAACTGTTTGGTAATCAATACAGAGACAAAATCTGATTGGTCAACGCCCACCTGATCAATGAATCTGTGTATTCAGAAACTTTTGAGAAATAAGCACAACAGTTACCGCCCCATAACCGTGTCATGCCATGCCCTCTCCCTCTCCCTCTCCTTCTCCTTCTCCCTCTCCTTCTCCTTCTCCTCCTTCTCCTCCTTCTCCTCCTCATCCTTCTCCCTCATCCTTCTCCCTCATCTTTCTCCCTCCTTTGCCTCCTCCTCCTTCCCCATTTTCTGCTCTCTCTCAGTCTTGCTGCTTCTTCTCCCTGTCTCGACTTCCACATCGTCATCCTCACTCTTTTCCTCACCCTCACCCTGCAATTCTGCTCATATTGTCCTCCTCCCTCCACCATGCCTGACTCCAACTCTCCCTTTATCCTTCTTTCTTCTTCCACCCTCTCGTTTTCAAACCTCTGCTTTCCCATGCTCCCTCCTCCTCTATCACTTTCACCATCACTCATCTGTTGCATGTCACAGGGCAGTTACAGCCTGATTAAGTCTGAGCTATCATAGATCAGCAGTTATAGGCACAGGTAAGCGCTAAGTTTCAGCAGTCGATTGCTTCAACTGCCTATTTGAAAGTTGAATACCAAAAACTGCAATCAGGGAACTGTTCTGAGAGTTGCTTGAGTGAACTTTTGTATCTGAAGTACTGTGTGACTCATATCTGATCACAATGGGTTGAGCTGAAATCAAGTCATGCTTCATTAATCACCTTACTGATAGAAATGAATTGTGGCAACCCCAGAGCAACTGCGATCTATTTGTATGAGGTATCAACTTGTTGTGAAAGTGTGATGTTGGTGATGACGCTAACTGTGAAATGCTACACAAGATCATTCACGAAATGGGAAGAGATTTACCTACATCAAGCCAGCATAGGGGAGACGCTCAGTGAAGAACTTGTCTATTACGTTCACGAGGAATTGTCCCCAATCCGATGTACATACATAGCATACCGCATTACATATCTGCATGATTATTTACTCTTGTCTTTGACAAGGTCAAAGTACCACTGCTTGTTCTTTTCTATCTATGATGAAGCAACTGAAAGCAGGCAAATTTTTTTCTTCCACTCTCCTTCTCAAACTCCCTGTTTTCCCCCTTTTCCATGCTCTCTCTCTCTCTCTCTCTCCCCCTCTATCACTTTGACTATCCTCCTCTGTTGCATGTTACAGGACAGTTACAGCCTGATGAAGTCTCAGCTAGCATGTATCAGCAGTTATGGGCATAGGTAAGACGCTTTATGATTTATGATTTATGATGAAGCAACTCAAAACAGGCAAATGGCAGGAGGACATTATTCGATTGGTGATAGGGTCAAAATCTGGCCTGCTACGTCAAACAACCTGGCATGCTAAGAAGAAATCTGGTTTATCTTTTCCATGCCAAATAGTTGATGAAGTGTACCCTAGATGTTCATCTGGCAGCATAACCGACTGCCAGATGGATATTGGATGGCATCCAGAACATGGGTCTGAAGGTTAGCACTATAATTGTTCTGAGGTAAAAATCGGATGAAAGTTGGAATGTCCCTGAAATGTCATTGAAAAACCGTTGGACTCTATCCAAGCTATTTAAGATATTCAAACTTTTCTGATCTAAAAATATGGGCACTTGAGTTTTGCCGACTTTGAAGAAGTGTGTACGTGTATCAACTCTCCTACCCTCTAGGTTGTGATACATTAACTCTTCAATCTATCTCAACACGCTCAGCCAGGGAGAAGAGTCCAGTGATGAAATATTCTCTGCTAATTGCATTTGCTAAATTCTCAAGCAATACAGAGAACATTAACAATTTCAAGATGTTGATAATGCTCGCTGAGTTCGGTGCTTAGGAGGCTATCCATCATACGGTTGGACAGAAAAGCTAGGGTAAGAAAATGCAAAGTGATTTGACTGGTACAATTAATTGGCTAACAATAAATGATAGTGAGAATATTATGTTGATTATATAGTAATCACTTGTAATTTGATATGGTTAGTTCAATAGCAACAAGTAATCAATAATTATTATGATTAGTTAATTACATAATGATGACTGAACAAGTCTGTAGGCAGTCACACATCACACGTCACATGTAACACGTCACACGTCACATGTCACACGTCACACATCACATGTCACGTGTGTGACTATTTTCCAAGCAAGCTTGAAGGACTGGCCACACATACATTAATGTTGTGTAACTCCACTATTGCGATTGGAAATTATGCGCTAGGGCGAGTAGCAGCAATCAATTAGATCAAACCAATCACCAGCCACCTCGCAGCTAGCCATCCAGCAGCTAATAATACATACCGCTGTGGCCAGACACAACGCTAACTCAACTGACACTGCAGACAGTCTGCTGGTGTTACTACAGCTATTAAGCTCACCTCAAAGTCACTGCAGGGTGGAGTGTCAGTGATACTAGTATAGTACTGTTGTAATGTCTGCACACTCACACAACGATGATCTGCACGAAATGAGAGAAAAGATACCAATCACAAATTTCAATACCGGTTTTAATACGGAAATATTAATGATACTGACAACTATGCCAATTTACTTTGCTACCTGTCACAATGTAGGCGTTAAGAAAAGTCTGTCATTACAGCTCGTCATTATTGTCGGATAGCTCAAAATTATAAATTCAGTCAAACCACTGATCAAAGCTGCGTTTTTCAGTCTTCTTTTTTGTACTACACAGTCTATTGCTCAGCCCTAGCGGTTTCACATCCTCCAACTGCTGGTTACTTATCTCTTCATCCTATAAAAAGTTCTTAGCATGAAAAGGTGCTGGGATGTTGATCAGACACCACTGATCAAAACATCAAGTGATTTCCTGTTTTCCTCTGCTTTTTAGAAAAAAGTTTGTACGCTCTATTTTTACATCTGCTTCTATCCCTCAATAACCTTTTTATAGAACTATCGATAGCAATAGTTCAGTTACAATAAACAACTGGCAGAGCCTGAAGGGTAACCCCTACTCACACATGAAGCAATGCCATTCGGTATGGATGGCCGCCAATTCTGAGAAAACAGCAAGGCCAGCCAAGGTCGGTCACTGTGTAGCAGTAAATTTGGCACCGACAAAATTTTACGCCTTAATTCCTATCACCTGGTCTTACTGTTGCATACGCATTTTTTTCCAAGTACTTCAATGACTGGCCTTCAAGATCAGCTGTTGTGTACACTGACTGGTTCAATGGTGAGCGCACAATGTACAAGAATGGCGGTAAACATGTATCTCGCTACGTTGTGGAATCCCGCACAATGCCACCAAATGTCACAAACCCAATCCTTACAAACTTATTTACTTGTATATGACATATGAATGCAAACGGCTAAATTTTGATTAAGCTGGTTGATAAGTTTATAGCCAAAGCCCGCTACAGTTAGTTTAGCATGGACTGCTGATGCATGCAACATCAGTAAATGGCAACATTTTGTACGTCAATTGAAATGATCCCTAAAGTAGGAGAAAAACTTCCTCACTACCAGCCTTCACGTGATGTGATGAGAGCTGGTAGAAGGAAATGTATTAAGCATCATCTATGACAGAGCTGCACACATGTCAACAAGGGCTACCTCAATGGTGATCGTCAATACACAAATTTCATTACGCGTGTGTACTTCGCCGACATGTAACGAAATGATATCACTGAAAAGCTTAGCTTCATTTATATTGATATCAGTACAGCAGCGTGTATGTGTGTGATGTGAAGAAATGCCACACTCATGCTTACTTACATTGCCATTCATCATTTCAAGGTTGCAGTTTACGTGAGTAACGATATGAACAAGCATGGATAGTCCGGTAATAGCCATTGTCAGCTGATCTACATTAATTTAAGCCATGTCCGAAACTTCTCACTTCTCACCTCTTGGAACAATGCCACAATAGTATAAAACGAGAAATATATTTTGGCAAGTATATTTAACGCTTTTCATGTTCAAGTCACAGGGTCATGAACTCGCTACGTGAGAATAAATATCAGTTATGGAGTAATTAATTTCGAAAATTGATTAGGATTACCTCAACAAAATAATCTGTATATGTAAAGTCATGGAAGGCCTAATACGACCATACGGTATCTATTGATGATGAGATGACAACTCTAAATGGTTTACGATGAGGTAGCTAATGATAAATCCAGCTAAGGTTTTTGTTGAAGTTGTCGCGTCATGGAAACCTTTGGGAGTTTTCTATTCAATATCAAAAGCAGCCGTAAGATTGTCGATAGTTTTTTTACTCCTCTTCGTCAGCAGCCTGATTCACGGAGCAGATCTTGCCACCATGAACTGACTGATGTGCATGTATACAAATTGCTATGGCTTGAGCCTTTTAACTCCCGACTAAACGCCAGGAAATGTTCGTGTTCTCCAGACACAGAATATGATATGTCCATGTGCTTTGAAATGGTGCTGCACTCATGGAGTTGTCACACCACAACATCTGATAGTATAACAGCTCACAAACATGACGCGTGAACACGTGATTACTTCTCTCACGGTTCATTGCACTGATGTTATATCTATCGCCGCTGTCCGGCGCACCGTCGTATCACTTGACCATTGAGCTGTAGCTGTCTATTTCAGTTGTTAGTGGCAACGGTGATAGATTGGCAGCATTTCACAATGTGTCACCGCCACTGAAAGCTAAGTAAGTCAAGAGAGATCAATCTACAGGGAATTCTCCTATGTTTGCGATACTGTTGGATGGGTTCGTAGTGAATGCGTAGCCACCTGCAGCAGTATTGGTCAGTAGCAGTGAGGAGTCAAGGCCCGGAATTCAACAACTCTGAATTTAAACAAAAATAATTGAGATATGCACCCGTAGCAGGTTGCTGTGTTACACAGAACATACAAATAAGGACTAGACTTCAAAATGAGTTTACTGTCGCCAGGTGAAGATGGAAGGTACATGAGCGCCATAAGAATATGGCTGAAACATCTTATACGTTGCAGACTTTACTTGGGAAATTGGTTGGTCAGCTTTTGATGAATTTAGTTTGTTCCTTCCTTGATGCAATAATGAGGATATATCTTGAAATGAGAATAGGAGGGTGGCTTGTATATCGCATCTGTTGTTCAGCTTGTGACAAGCCGGCACAAGATAAGTAGCAGCCTTTTTGGCTTTTGTCATTCTCCTGTTGATATTTGTGCATCAGCATGAGCGGGAGTAAGCGGGAGTAAGCGCGGATAGGTGCGGGAATAAGCGCGAAAATCGACAGGAGAATGACAAAAACCGCTTAGTCATACTACAGCTCAAATAGTTTGAGATGAGGAATACGTACATTTGTAGTCATTCAGAGAACATCAATGTAAACACACTAGTCTCATTATCAATATCCTTTGACTGCTAGAAACAATTCCAGACAGAATTGTTTCTTGTATTTGTTTTTTTCGAGCCTTATTCAGTGCAATCCACACATCTGCAACTGGAATCTGGTGCCGAGAGCACACCACTGCTAGCAAGCAGGGGAGCGAAATCAAGTTAGTTTTCAGAGTGATCGAGAATGAAATTAACTTGAAGCGGAGATATCTACGAGTTATCCTCCCAATATCGCAAGAAACTGATATTTCGACAGCGACAGCTCCCGATAAGTATTATCAGTGATATTATATTGGTGAAACTGTAAGCCAGAATATTTAGGCGACCTCATAATAATAGCGACTCAAAGAAAATGCTATTTAAGTTGAATGCTATATCTATTATAGCTCTTTATGGTACATACAAGCTCAAATGAAATCACTAAAATTCCAGTCGGTATTAAAAATACTGCTGACATGAGCAAAACACAATAATATGTGCAATGGCTTCACAGTTGAATTTTTGACATGACGACTTGTCTCAGCTTTGACGATAAAAGAGAAACTGCCAGCGCCTAGAAACTCATCTCTATTGATGCATGAAAATTTTTGCTTTGGCGTGGAACAGTGAAAATTCTGAGAAAAGAGCAAGGCCAGCCGAGATAGGTCACTGCGGTGCCCTAAATTTGGCAGCAACAGCAGAATTCTCACGCATCAGCTGGTTATACTATCACGTAGGCATTACAATCGATGTGATGCAATAGCTGACCTTCAAAACATAATGCTGTGCAGATGGACAGAAGCAGGGGCATAAATTCATATGTCGAACAGTGGAGGGTTCAACTGTTCCAGATTTTAACAGTTTGAAGCGTTAAACAAAAAGGTGTACAAAAAAGCATCTCTGACACCCCAGTCCACTGCTACCAAGTACCAATGACGATGAATGAATGGTGATGCCAAACAAACCAGAAGAAAAGCTATCAAATATAAGTGCCGAAGAGAAGCGCACACGTAAGTTTTAAAAGCTTTTTAACTTTAATCGCTAAAAGTTAGACTGCCCAAATTCTTACAACATACCCCCCTGGACTGGTTCAATGGTGGTCTGTAGCGGACAGTTTTTAAAGCACCACACATTCAGTCTGCAGCTTACCCGTCTAGATGTCACATTTCAGTAGTTTGGTATCAATTGGGTAGAATTAAAAGATGAGCACTTAGTTAATAATGTCAGCAAAACATGTGTAACTACCTTCATAGAAACATTAGGATATAAAATATGGTTAAAACATTAAGTCTTGCGATTTAGATTGCTAGAGGATACCAGCGAGTCTGTATGGTTGTCAGCCTGTAACAGCGGCTATAGTTAGAAGCTAGAGAAATATATATGAATGAGAAAGTGAGAAATTATGGCTCCTGTCATTCTTCTGTCGATTTTCGCACTCACTCCCACACACTCCCGCGCCTACCCTCACTCACTCCCACTCGATCCCGCACACATCCACACATGCTGATGCACGAAAATTGATGGGAGAATGACAAAAGCTGAAATTACTGCAATGTTGTCTACGAAAGCTTGATGTCTCGGAAGGTAACAAGCTTTCTACCGATTCAGACTCAATTGCTATGCTGATCGTGAAAACTTCAACAGGTCAACGACCTCAACAGAATTATTTTGATAGAAAGAAGGAAAACTTGATAATCAATAATAATACTGATCACACATGCGTCAATGTATGGTTAATTTTTGGATAGTGTACTTGAGCCAAGTATCTACTGAAGATCAGGGATATTTTGCACCTCACCTGATTGATGTTGTATGTGCTGATATCATTCAGTTCAACAGCACTTCAATCCATCATGCTGAAAGTCACCTACAGATTCACGTCAGGGGAGAGACAGTTGTCAAGTGGTTGTTTGTCAGGACTGACAGGTACTATACAGGTACTTGATAAGTAAAATAACTCATTTCGATCTGACATATCATTCATCAATACCCGCCTGCCTGCCTGCCTGCCTGCCTGCCTGCCTGCCTGCTGAACATCAAAACATGCACATGTACGCAGTGAAGTAAACTGCTTTTAACAACATGGTTACCTTACACTATGATGCAGGATGGTACTGGCAGAATTCCTGCCATCAACTTTGAAGTCAAAAGGAGGCAATATTTTTTACTCCCCTATCAGTGTGCGCATCACAACACGCAAAACATTATAATGCTACCAACTGATTATGAACGATCAAACATACATGAGCTTATCGGCATTGTCACTCTTCTAGTGGTGTGAGCATCCGACGGGTAAACGCAGTTATGAACTCTGTACAAACGCTTAGCTGTAGCGAATGAGAACTAAAAGCTGAAGTAATACCAGTGCAACACCAGCGTAACACCTGCCTAGCACCTGCCTAGAACCTGCACATAGCACCTGCCTAGAGCCTGCCTAGAACCTGCACATAGCACCTGCCTAGAGCCTGCCTAGAACCTGCACATAGCACCTGCCTAGAGCTTGCCTGGAACCTGCACATAGCACCAGTGCGCAGGCCAGTAGCAGAGTAAACAACGCCAAGGTGACTTGATGTAGATATTTTTGCCAGAACTTTACCAACAAGCGATATTGACCTCCTAAAAAAATACTGGTACAGCTGAGTACTTGAGATTTTAATTGATCGTGAAGCTGTTTTGGCTAGCAAGGTCAACTGTCACGCTGATCCAACCCAAGTTGGTCGTGATCAACGAGGCCAATAACTAAGTATATCACCCACTATGTGGCACGGGTGATGTTATATGCTCCATTGCAGTTATAAGGATGTGACAATGATCTTTCATATTTCATCATCCTCCGTTTGGAGCAAAAATTTGACAGCTCAAGCCTTGTTGATTGTTCAGCAGGTGATCATACGGTCAAATCTTGAACTTTTGGATCTCCTTGATTGTACAACAGGATGTCTGTATGTTCTCTCAGTATACGTGTTTTATCCATCTATTTTCTCGTCGTCACAACTTTCTGCATATGCCTTGTCTGTCCTGTGCTGAAGGGAAGGGGGGGGGGGGGGAAAATAGAAAAGATTAAGGAGATAAGGACGAAGAAAAAATAATAGAAAGTTGTGTT
>ERZ1740065.2105-NODE-2105-length-12310-cov-11.633701_pt1 | contig 12310 bp, 11 predicted proteins | sample MGYA00581738_ERZ1740065 | MGnify/ENA primary metagenome ERZ1740065 (study PRJEB43018, sample SAMN04849749) | marine metagenome | isolation source: floating plastic debris | place: Pacific Ocean | collected 2008-09-01 | study: EMG produced TPA metagenomics... | reverse complement strand
GGCAGTACACAGCTATCAGCAGGCAGTACACAGCTATCAGCAGGCAGTACACAGCTATCAGCAGGCAGTACACAGCGACACTAGCGAAAACACTAGCGATCATTGAGCTGCCGAATACTGAGATGAACCTCTAACGGTCCGCCTACACACTTGCAGAAAACCTGAGAAACGCTATGGTGATTACTTGCCGAGTGGCTGGGGTGCTACACACACGCACGCGCGCACACACACACAGCTTTTCACAGAATGATCTCTTAGTTGTGGTCAGCCAGCTGTTCTGTGTACGCCTAGTGCGCTAGTTTAGGCGGTGAGGATACGAATTCTAACAAGTAGCGATAATTTTTTTCCATCTCTGTTTTCATGCCGTCAGACCGTCGTTATCAAATCCAGTTCCACAGTGTCCGGCACTACTGGAAAACCAACTCTTTTTTGCAAATCGAGAATTTTGTGACGGACCTGTAGGTCAGTATGTTGCCAATAATGTCACGTATCACATTTGTCACTATGCAAGACAAAGGTTGAAGAACGATCGCAAAAAATGTAAAACGCAAAGATATTACTCTGGGCTTGATTGCAAATTTTCCCACACAAAAAAATCTCTTTGCTTTACCTGGCATTACCTTGTAATGACTAAGATTGGCAGCCGCTTGTAAATCGATGAGAGCAGATGCTTGATCGGGTCTTCAGCCAAAGTTTGACATTGTATTCACTAAATTTTCCTATTTTCAGCAAATGCAATCCATGCTTGCCTCTTTAGGCCATGATGAGTAGATGCAAATGGTACCTTCCAGTTAGCTAATTAGCAGACTCTCTTCTTACTGCTGGAACTGGTAAAGAAACAGCAATGTGCAGGTTGACAATGAACATGGTGTGATTGCGCCCCAGGACGATTAGAAAAACTCCCTAATGCATATGGGCTAGTGTCAACATCCAAAAGAAACTAGTGTTGAGTTCCAGCTGTCGATATCTTGGTGTGTTTACATCTGATAAGCAAATGGTTGCTTCCTATCGCTACTAAATATGACTTTGACATTGGGTACCACGGACAGTGTTTCTTCAAGCTGTGATTTTCACTCCGATCGAAATAGCTTGCTTTTTTCTACGTGAAATTGATTCACCGTGTCAAAGAGCCTCATCATTAGGACATTCCTTCCAGATGAATGAGCAAGCTATTCCCGCCATAATTACCAGCTTCAGTACTGTACCATCATGCTATTAGCTTATGCTCACTCCGTGATCACAAAAAAGCGGAAAGACAACTCCAACATATGATGACCAGGAGAGGATAAATCTCAGTACAGAGCAAATCTGATCGCATGTTTGAAATCTGCATGTCTCGTTTCCTGCCAAGAATGGCCATAGCAAACATTGAAATAGAACTCCACGGAGCAGTCCGGGTAACTGTGAAAGTCCTCCATCTACTGCCGACACTAGAGGACAGAATATTCAACAGCAACTTTCATCTTCTCTCTTCCAGACTTGTATAACAAGAATTCTTATAATCACCAATTGCAGAGTTTGGTTGAAAACTCATGGGTGTAGGTAAATGTACTTCTACTGTAAGTATGTAGGTATGTAGGTATGTAAGTAAATAGGATGTAGGTAAATGTACTTCTACTGTAAGTATGTAGGTATGTAAGTAAATAGGATGTAGGTAAATTTACTTCTACTGTAAGTATGTAGGTATGTAGGTATGTAAGTAAATAGGATGTAGGTAAATGTACTCAGATAAAAAGTTATACTAGTACAGCTGGGGTTTACTTGTTGGACGTGGTATATGCTCCTCCTAAATGTATCTCTGAAACATATCATTCCAATGTGGTTGTAAAACTTTATAAATCTGAATCCATATGAAATTTGTCTTGTCTAAGCTACGTCTGCTACGTCTGCTACGTCTGCTACGTGTAAGTGGAGAAAATTTCAAGGGAAATCACAGAAAAACTATCATAGGTATTTCAATATCATGACCACAGGACTAGGGAGAGAACATAGGCAATTGCAGGTAAAATGTGTAATCAATAATATTCTCTATGAGATACTGTATACTGGAATTATTTTGCACTGAAAAATATTTGTGAAAATGCCAGGTAACTTGAATGAAAAAATTATTGCAAAAATCCATTGCTACTAGAATTACTGTAACCATGGAATTTCTTGTGATCAGTTTTTTGTGAGTTCAAACATTTGCAAAAATTAGCAAAGATAACTCCCTTGCACACAAATTCCAGTACTGTAAACCCAAATATTTTAGCGATCTCACAATAATAGCTGTAATAGCGATTGGAAGAAAATGCTATTTAAGTTGAACACTATATTTTTGATAGCTCTATATGCTATATAAAAGCTCGAAAGAAATCGCTAAAAATTTTAGGCGTTGTTAGTATTAAAAATACTGACGATTTGAGCAAAACGCTATAATATTTTGTCCACTAAAATATGTGGGTTTACAGTATACAGTATAGTGTACAGTATACAGTATACTGTATACAGTATGCACATTCAAGCAAGCTCAGGCGAGGTTGTCAGAGAAAAGTATGAGTAAAGTCGAAGGGCAATACTTTAGATGGAGGTTCGACTTACTTTTTTGAGCTCTTGTCCGACTTGAACTTTAGGGCACCACCTGCAGAGGTATATTCAGACATCGCCGCCAGCCCTTACAAGGTCACCAATCAGCAAACTACAAATCAATCAGGAATACAGTGAGAATCGGGTCAACATATCGAGCAATCTGGAGAGGTTGGTTAAAGAAGGCATGGTGGTGGATCACGCTACAAGCATACTTTAGTGTAATTCATTGTCTATACACTAGAACTATGCAGACAAGCTGGAGTATCTAACATCATGGTGTAGTCATATTACCATCAATATCTGTTCCTCATACAAGTGACTGAGGAAGTGATAGGAGACGATAACAACAACTAAAATCCTAACTGAAAGGCGAACAACTGAGTGAGGAACCAAAAAACTAATGCCAGTGTATTAAATAAAAACTTTCTTTCATCCTTTCACACTGCAAAGACAACTCTAATAAACGCTACATCGCTTCTGGGAAGGGGGGGGGGGGGGGGGGGGGGGGGCGCGAGGAGAAGGGGGGGGAGAAGAGGGAAGGAGGAAATAAAAAATTTTCTTAATCCATTCACACTTTCAATTCAATCCTAATAAACTCTCCCCCCCCTCCCCCCCCTCCCACCCCCCCCCCCCTCCCAGAACCATTGATACCCACACATTTCGTGCTAATACATGCGGGTCAGAGATCTTCCCCTTCCTCCATATGAGGGTCCAGAAGATAGACCTCAAGAATGATAAGCTCGAAGTTCAAGCAGTAATGATCAGGTCGAATAGTTGAGACCCGCGAAGTAAGGCTATAGCAAAAGCATCAGGAGTTTTATGTGGCAGTGTATTCTGCTAGTAAAGTAATTGTGTAGAAAAATACTAGCTGGTTGCTTACCACAAGACTGGTCTCAACTACAGCAGCAGAGTATGTCGACAGTGTTCTCGTCCAACTGAGACTTCACTACTAGATTCAGTTTACAACCTGTAAATCAGTACACAGGTAATAATGTTCGTATTTTCGGCTTTCTGTTTTGAAGATTGAAGAGGAGCAAGACAACTATCAGTAAATCAATTCTCAAGAGAGTATACTGCAAGGGAGAGAACAACCGACGAGGAGGCTGCCATATTATTTACTGCGGACCTAACATTATATTACGATCCGCGCACAATGCCGATATATATAGGCACCAAAAACATACGTTGCTATAACTCATGCGTTTCTGGGCATAGAACTAATAATTTAAACAATTGGTATTTTTCAAATGAATTTATATGACAAGACACATATGAGAATATACTTTGACTGTAGATGAAAGACTATGATTTCGACGAAGTGTGTGGTTCATCAATGAACCGGATACAGAGTTCTCCATAGTAACGTACAAACCTTGTTGAGGTAAATTCGGAGGGCTGAGAGACATCGCCAAGATGACAGCCCCAGTGCAAGCCATCCGACGTTCACATGTAGTACCTAATCGTACACATGACTACCTTTATGGTAAGTTAATCCTAGTTCAATTTGAAGTTAATTAAGTTATTTACAGCATCTGTCATATCCACTGATGATGCTATCTCTTATCTCTTGTAGACCCGCACCACACTTTATCAAGTGAAAGAGATCATGCTCGGGCAACATTCCAGGCACACACGAGTACAGACAGAGTTAAGAGAATACCAGTATATAAGACAATGTTCAGTGAGCTGAAAAACCAGCCAAGATTCACTTATCAGCTGGAAGTAACGGATCCTGTGCCAAAATTTGTTTCACGACAATGGACTGGGTACGCTGAGCAGGCTCGAGATGCATTAATACGGCATACTACATTCAACTATGATCCAAACACGACAGTACCACCAAAAACATTCTCCAAGGCTGAAGTCACAGGAAAAAATCGAGCCAAATACTTTAAGCGGTAAGTGCTACTGACGAATATAATCTCGAAATTTTCCTCCTTCCAAATCACAATGATGAAGCATCTATTCGCTACTATAATAATTAAGTTACAAAATATTTTCCAGACCCCACATACCCTTTCTGCAACAAGTTCCTCCAGACGTACTACTCGCCTCAGCCAGAAATGATCCTCTAATGGCTGCTGACGGCATTCACGCTCAAATGCAGAGAGCTCCCACTCCTCTGGTGAAGACGGTCATGACACAGACAGATTATCGAGACGGCGAGGCTCAGACAGACCCATACACACCAGAATATGTCGTGAGACCAGGATCGCAGCCAGAACTCTTGACCCTTGCCACTCTATCTTATGGTAGCAACTTTGACTGTTATCAATATGCTGTTGCACTACATTGAGGCAGACTAATAAGCTAAGATTTTCTGTCAAACAGGTCGTGGGTTGCCAGCAGGCCTCGCTGAGGTGGAGATGATTGAGAGAGCTCGAGCTAAGAGAGCTTGGGAAGCTACTCTTCCACCTCTGAATGATGTCTCACAGCTGGACAAGAGGAGGAAAATGATGGATGAGATGGAACGGCAGGAATGGGCTCTCAGAGAGAAGGAGATAGAGAGGTGAAGTGCAACCTACTGAATCAAGGATGAGCTGTTGTACCATGACTTGGTATGAACAACAACTGTCTATTACTGTATCAGGCTGCAAGAGGCGAGGCTGCAGCTTCTGACCAAACTGCTAAAGCAGCGAGAGATGAATCACGCTGAGCTGAATATAAAACGACTCGACAAAATGTGGAAGAAGAAGCAGAAAGAAAAGGAAGCGTTCATTCAAAAAGTTCGGCATGAGCACATTCGAAGTGAGACTATTATCCTCATAATCAATAATCAGTTATATAGGTCAGCTGATATTTCACCAATGACAAGGAAAAAATAATTCACTGCATGATTTCATGCTTTCTAATATTATTATATTATTATCGTTATTTTTATATTATTATTCTTTTCCTCTGTTTAGGCATCAGGAAACTGACAGCTTCAAGAAACAATGTGGAAAACAAACTGGAGAGAAGGGATTTGACAAACGACTATGTGAATCCTGATTCGCAGACGTATGCTCCTTTGACAAGGGTTGGAGTCTTCGTCGATCGCAACTCAGAGAACTACACTGTGAAGAGCAGATATCTCTCTACGTACGGCGGACTGCTGGAGCTGGAGAACTTCCTACCAGATTTTGTGGTTCAACCAAGAATCAAGGCACCAAAACCCAAGACAGTAACGAAAGCTGGATTTGTAAAAAGGAAATACAGACAAGAGAGAGAACTGGCAGACATCCATGAGGTACTTTTGACAGAGTGACCAACCCATGAAAATTTTAACTCACTTCATGAAACTTAGCAAATTGCTTTATGTAAATAGCAATTGGTGGATGCTAAGAATCGTGCACAAGAGCAGCCAAAGCCTCTGCGATTCCTGCAGAAGATTGAGAAGCCAATCCCTCGACCGCCAACGCCCTGCGTACCTGGCACACCTGAAGAAGAAGAGGACCAGGAGCTTGCTATCATCCACCTCCAACAGATCATCAGAGGCCGAGCCATTCAAAACATGGTGCATATTTTAGTCAGGATCATAATTACTTGATCATTTCTTTCCTAAGCATAATAGGTGGTGTTCTTTGCAGATGTTTGAAGGCAAGGAGAAGAGAATGGAGTTGATAAAGGAGTTGAGATCAACCCATGCCCTGCAGTCTGCGGAACAAGAAATCAAGAGACAGGAGAAGCAGGCTACTCACGCGCTGCAAAGACAGCGAGTGCTGCACGATGATAAGGTGAGTTGTCAGGATGACAAGAATGATTGTTCCACCATTTACGTGTGGAAAATTGGAATGTTCTGAACTTCTTCAGGAGTCACACATCGATGAAGCTCTGAGCAATATGGAAGGCGCCAGCGTCGGAGACGCTGTAGACTTCCTGTCAAAGGAGTTGATCAGGCTGCAAGAAGAGAGAAGAATCCATGCCTTCTCAATGCTTGCTGAAAGGCGAAGGCGTATCAGAGAAGCAGAGGAATCTGGACGCCGTCAGGTTGAAGAGCGGAGAAGAAGAGAGGAAGATGAAATATTTAAACAGGTCAGGAATATTTTCATGCTGCTGAACATTAGCACCAACTCATCTATGTCAAATGCATTCCAGTTTTATATCTGATTAACGTATTATTTATTCTTTTATAAAGATGGTCAAAGTGCACCAGACAACAGTAGACAGCTACCTTGAGTCGGTGATCACAGGATCCATCGAAAACACGGCTGCTGAGCAGGCCAAGCAGGAGATCGAGATCATGGCAGAACAGATCAATGACCTAGCCTACGAGCTAGAGGATAAGTACGTGTGATGAATGCATACTATGTTATGACAAAAATCCCTGGAGCTCAGATCATAACATTTGTGATGTATTCTCTCAACAGGAAAACAGACCTAGAATCTGAGGAGATCGTATCCGAGTTGGTCCACACATTCCTTCTACCAGAAGTTCAAAAAGAAACACTCAGAGCTCAAATCAGGCAGAAGCAAAGAAAGTACCTTTTGGCTGCACATAAAGAGATTGTAAAGGAAGCAAACCCTATCATGGAAACTCATCCTGGCAAATTTGCCAACCAACAGCAGCAGTAGACTTACGCTCACTAACATTCTTACTAAAACATGCAGTCTGCATCAAAATGGAACAATATTTAGCATGAAGTCGACCGATATTTATGTTTGCTACTGAATGAAATAAAATAATGTATTTTCCAAGGCCTGTAACTGATCAGACAGCTTTCATTCTCTACTTACCGTGTTTGCGCACGGATAGCTAAGAATCATCTGTTCCATATAATTTACCTACGTTGAGTCAAGACAAGCTGATAATGGGTAATACAAAGGTTAGAAAATAATGTACATCCCTCCTCATCACATAGTCTTTGAGAAAATGATGTACCTTATATGCTATATCAAGTAAGTTCGTTGTCAGTCGTCACAGCGCTGTTCTGCCATGTCCATTATATATGGCGCCAGGGCTCTTTAAAAATGAAAAATGTTGAATCGGTATGTGCAACCCGGGTTTTTACAAGTTTTTGACATGTTCAACTTGTTGTCATCCTGTCGACGGTGATTCCCCTCATATACGATTGGTACGTAAAAATCAAGGCTACGATAACCTCCATCGCCTCTTGTTGTTCTCAAGCTTTGACGATGGGGAAAATCACAAGGTTGCTATCTGGTATTGGTGCAGTGACTGGCATCCAGCTTACGATCTACTTGCTATATCGGATCATCCGCACTAAATATTTTTCTCGACTATTAAAGGCACTGTATGGTATTCAGTCATCTTCATTTGTTGGAGTATGTGATGTTAACAAATCTATCGTCGTGGTTTTAGATACCAGGCCTTCCCTATGGCCCTCTATATGGAAATGTTCGAGAGTCGATGCAGGGTGAAGCTGGAGCTTCATCTCTTCGGTATGTTTGTGAGATAAATCAGTATTCCACATGCTGAGAGGGTGTCGATGCCTTAGAGTACTAATACTATTTTCCATACAGGTGGGTGAGAAAATACGGTGGAATTGTGCGCTTCTACCACATATTTGGTCAAGAAAGGTTGCTAGTGGCAGATCCTGAGCTAGTCCGTCACATTCTTGTCACGAATAGTAGCAACTATATCCGCCCTAAAAGCCAGGCGATCAGTGAGCTGGCAAATGAGGGGCTCCTCAGTCTGGAAGGAGTTTTACACAGATCTGAGAGAAAGCTTCTTAACCCAGCATTCAACCACTCTGCCATAGCTAGTATGTGTGATGAAATTTTATATATTTATTCAAGTCTTAAAAATCCTCTAATATTCTCTAAATTGCCAGGTTTCCTGCCTTTGTTCAAAAGAAAAGCCACAGAGTTGATAGACGAGATAGAGCGCATGGTCCAGACAGAATCGACAGGTGATGGAGTTCATGTAGACATGCAGCGCTACATCAAATCAACTGTGAGTCACATCGAACTCTCAGTACAACCGTTTCTCGCTTTGGTTACAATGCTGCTCAACGTACCCGGCAGACGATGGATGTTATTGGACTGGCTGGCTTCGACTATGACCTCTCCACCATCAAACATTCTGACAGTGAATTAGTGCGCAGCATCGACCTGCTCATCTCATCTCAACAAGCCTCCCTGCTCTCCAACATCCCGTTTTACCGACTCCTGCCTACCAGAACCAACAGCGAGTTTAAGAAAGCTCAACGAATCACCAACAAGGTGTTCTATGAGATCATTGAACGGCATAGAGAGAGACCGTCAACCCGTGAGATGATGAGCATGTAGGACTGTATTCAATCGAGTTACAGCCACTAAGTATTGGTGCTGTTACAGGCTCTTCCATAATCTCGCTGCTGCTCGGTGCGAGGTATGACGGAGGGGATCAGGGACTTAGTGACAAGGCTCTGAAAGATCACGTGGTCACATTCATGATCGCAGGCCATGAGGTAGCGTTGTACTGTTGTTATTGTTACCTACAGCTGGTGCCAGGAACCTCTCACTGTGCCTGCTTGTGTCTGTACAACTCTCGATTATTCAGACAAGTAGCATGACCTTGACCTGGCTAATGCTGGAGCTTGCGAAGAATCCATCTATGCAAGATAGACTTTATGACGAAGTGTCTCACTGCAGCTACGATGACCTTGACATTGATACTCTGGAGAGCATGAAATACCTTGACGCCTGCATTAGAGAAGTCTCACGGTATATCAATCTTAATGCATCATTATTTTTTAATTTCATTATGGGTCAGTATTAAATCTGTACTGTTGAGATGGGTTTAACTTAAAGAGTTGTCTTCTTGCGGCTTATTGTTTGCGCTTAACTGCAGGTTATATCCACCAGTGTCTGCAATGACAAGAACGGCTGCCAATGACGATACAATGCAAGGCTATGACATTCCAGCCGGCACCCAGATCATTATCCATATCGGAGCTATGATGAAGTATTTATTACACAAACTACTCCCTCCCTACCTGTCCGCACGCCCACCCTACCAACCAAACAAACACCCAACCAAACCAAGGCAACACAAACACAACCAACAGCAAAAAAAGAAACGACATTCATCTTTCATACGTCCTACTCGCTGTGCGTTCTTGACTGGATTCCAGACGTCTTCCCTTCCGAGCTTCCCTACCTGTCCGCACTCCCTCACTCCCTCCCTCCCTGCCTCCATCCCTACCCTTGGCTCCAATCTCTCAACATACGACTGTGTGCCATTCTGTATAGAGCTAGGTTGATCAGGCAGCCTATCTCTCACATTCACGCTCTCTTTGTAGAGCCTATGTCGATGACGGTGAGACGTTCAATCCTGAACGATTTCTCTCTAAACAAGCCACCAAGATAAACTGGCTGCCCTTTGGTATAGGGCCGCATACCTGTATTGGTAACAAGTTCGCAGTCGTTGAGATGAAGCTGCTGCTATTTTATCTCATTAAGAAATTCAAGTTCAGCCAAGTTCCCGGATTGACTATACGCAAGAAGTATCGGCTGCTTCTCAGGCCCATTCCCAACGTGCAACTCATCGCTCAAATTCGCTGAGTCGTTGCTTCATCAATTTGCCTCCACTTAATGATTTTTATTATTTTCAGATTTTTTACAAAACGTTGGTGTATATTGCTGACATTGCTGTGTTGTTTGTTTCACGCCTCGCTATCTTCTGTTGACATACCGGATCTTGTAGCAGACGTGCACTCGTTTCTTTCTCACTCGTTTGTTCATGGGTCTGACTTCAAGTGTTGGTTTACCAAAGCTGCTGTTCTCCTTGACCGTGAGTCGATACATGTTTCTGACCGTCCCGGTAAACCCCACCCCTAGCACTTGTCTTGCGTGCTCGGGTCTCAGGCTACGGAAGTCGCCTAGTGCCACTTGGAAATCTCCGCGTCTGAAATACTGTTTAGTGATTCGTTTTCGTACTCGACTGACCAGTAGCTGGCCTCTGGCCGACACGTTCCTGAGGAACGAGCCAACTGGAGTCGTGCTCTCGGCGGGGTCAATGTAGGATTTGAGTACGTAGTTTATCGGATCGGTCTCTGCAATGGTCACGCTGCCGTTAACAGTACCCACCCGCTAGCTGATTGATTACGTCAGCGAAGTCAAACCTGGATCTATAGGAACGCCTGACTGTCTGTCCAACTCCATTGTCTCCTCCGCCTGGCTATACGACCTGGCTGTTCGTTCATGAATTGGGGTAGAGTTGTAGTTCCTACGTCCCTCTCTTCTAAGCTGCTGAATTCTCCTATTACAATGCGATGTCGGATTACCAAAGATCATTTCTGAGACGCTGAGATACAATCATGCGTGAGAGTTGAACCAAAATTAGCGCTAAGAGAACTCAAAATCTAGTTCCAAAAATTTTTCATTTCCATTCGCACTCTTTCTTCTTTGCAGTATTACTGTAGCTAATTGATGGCCACACCTTTGACAACTCACCAGGAGAATGCAACTCCCCCATAGACAGCTGACCAAGAGAAAACAACTTCTCTATTGTTCGTAGTCCACGCACAGCTCTGATGCCCATGCTGATGTGTCCATACCTGTTAGTGAGATCTCGTAAAGCTTCTGGTGATACATTATTTTCCTCCATACTCTGCTGCTCATTGCCAAAATCTACTGCTTCCTGTCTGGCTAGAGCTGGCATCCGTGCTGAGCTTGTACTGCCAACGGGCTGCAGATTGTTCTCCTCGCCAGAGAGAGATGAGTTGGATCTAACATGACACGATGTACTATGACAATGATCGTACCCCCTATGCTCTTATTGATGGCAGTGTAACCCACGGTCTTGCATTAGGCTGCCTCCGATGCTGTCGTCTGTTACCCATAGTGCGTCGGTCCTGCCTGTTCTGACGTCTGCCGTACCTCCGCCTCCAGTCATTTCTCGCATCTTGCAGTCTAAACGCCTCATCATACCTGGAGAGGCAAGTAGGATTAGACAATAAGAAGTCCACTAGTCCGATAGTCAGTTAGTCTGTCAGTACAATAGTCTGGTAGTCATTTAGTCTGTTAGTCTAATCGTCTGGTAGTCAGTTAGTCTGTCAGCACACTGGTCCATCAACTACTTGTACCTTGCGAATGGATTTCTGTTGAAATGATGATAGGATGTCTGACTCCCCACCCGCCGATTCCGCTGCAGCCTGTGACTGCTGTCATTCTCAAGGAGTGGCGCAGCACTGACGCTGGAATTACTGTCTTCTCTCCGCTGTGGATGGTTTGTCTGCCTGAAACAGCAGATTTCTTCTTCATAGACCTGTTGCCTAGGGATAGTGATTAACTGATAGAAGGTCAGCTTTGCGTTCCAGTTCACCAGATCAGAAGACATGTATACCTACCAGAGCTGTGGACTCCCAGCACGCTGGATTCCAGTGCATTATCCAAAACTGAAGAAAAATTCTAGTCACTGAAGGATTCATAACTTACTTGAGCCTATCTGTTGATTTCCTTGGATTTCTGAGTATTTCTAAGTTTGTAGTTTTAGTTTCCAGGTAAGATTTCTAAGCAGTCCTTATGAAGCTTTGTTTGAGAGCGTATTTATGCTATAAAAGCTCATGGAGATGAGATTAATTTTAAGTCAACTTTAAAGCTACTTTTGGAGTAACAGGTGTGTTTGAAAATATAGTACTGTGTTTTACCTATTTAACCCTCCCTCACGTAACTAACGCCCCTCACGTAACTAACGCCCCTCACAGAACTAACGCCCCTCACAGAACTAACGAACAAAACAGACCATAGAAAAATAAAAGAACTAACAACAGGAAACGGAAGAGCACAAGATAAAATAAGAAAAGGAAGAGGAAAC
>ERZ1740065.2104-NODE-2104-length-12310-cov-12.127703_pt1 | contig 12310 bp, 11 predicted proteins | sample MGYA00581738_ERZ1740065 | MGnify/ENA primary metagenome ERZ1740065 (study PRJEB43018, sample SAMN04849749) | marine metagenome | isolation source: floating plastic debris | place: Pacific Ocean | collected 2008-09-01 | study: EMG produced TPA metagenomics... | reverse complement strand
TTCTTTTTTTTTCCCTTTTTTTTTTTTTTATTCCCCCCCCCCCCCCCCCCAGTTGGCCACATCTGCTGGCATGATCATTTTTCACTAGCAGAAGCTGAGAGTACTCCAAATGATGGACGGCTAGTCCATCGTTCATCACATATAGTCAGTTGTGGTATGCTATCTACTAGCTGCCCATTGTCACTACTAATATAAGAGATCGTGGCCAATCCACTATCTCTGGTAATATGTTGGTATGATTTCTGGCTCTGGCCAATCAGGCAGGGCCACACGGCTATGATTATTGAATGAGGGCAGTCGGTCAGCCTTACATTCTTAGGCAGTTCGTGTATCAGTCCCTTATAGAAGCAGGTTGTCTGAGGATAGAGCGCCATTATAGTCTAAAAGCAAAGCAATGATTGTGATCTCAGATCTTAGTGGCAGTGGAGAGAGTAACAGTGATTTCTTACCGCCCCTTTGGCATAGAGACAGTCTTTCTGTAGATTGGGATCAGCTTTGTACAGTGGCAGTGCTATGATTCGTTTCTTACTGAGAATATGGCGTCTAGAAATAATACACGCATACATATCGTCATGTGATAAAACATTATTGAAAATACGTCAACCAAAGATGGTAAACATGAACTAAAAAAAAGGAACAAAGCTCACTCGGGTCCGTCCTCGGAGTCGATATCGTCGACGTCGTACTTGGACGTGTGATTGTTGAATGAGATTACTTCGGCCAGTATCCAGTTCTCTTCTCCTTCTCCGCCTTTCACCTTAGCCGCTACGTACTTACCCTTCGGAACCACATAGCTGCCATCCGCGGGCAGACAGCCGCACAGAGGAGGAGGTCTGTTACGGTATCACATGATGACGCAAACAGTGAGGACGAAAGTCATGGAGTGACGGAGGACACGTACTTTTCATATCGAGTGGTTGGTTTCCAGAGAGGAAGGTTAGCTGCGTCCTTGTGAATCATCGACATTAGAACTCCCCTTCTCATCACTGGAGCTTTGGGCTCGTTGCCTCATAAATACACCCATTCACGATCAGCACATATCAACCTATACTGCAGCACTAAGGTCAGCCATAAGTAATCATCTCCTCTTGTATCAATTTATCACAATCACAGCAACTTGTTTACAACAATATTGAGCCTCTATATAAGCCATCTTCTCCCTCTGGTCCAGACACTGCAGTGTCACGGCAAAAGCTGTTGTGCTTATGAGACAAGATGGTCACTCTATATGTATTAGTCTACGCAGGAACAATGGCCCTGTTACCTCAGGAACACACAATGTTAGTTGGACCGAAAGGAAAAGGAGACAACTCCTACTCTATGCAAAGCCTTGCCATATTAGAAACCACCATCTTTGTTCACTTGAAATGAAAATTCAGCCATAATCTGGTTTTTCAGGTTGATTATAATTAGTAATTACTAAACCCTACAATGATGTCCACTGGCTTTCTTTGTACACCGACTGACTTAATCATGAGTCAAAACAGGGTGGGAAATAACAGTGATCATAGAGATAGCAAACTCAGGGTTCACCTCACAGCATTCAGCCAGCCATTCAGCCAGTCATTCAGCCAATCTATAATCCATTACTAGTGTACACTATCCAATGACTCTCTATATGCAGCACTGCAGTGTTCTCTTAGGACACTTTCTGCTGACCTTTGTGTCTCCTGTTTACACATTCCTGTGGGACGTTACTATGGAGACATGAAAGAAAATTCACAGAATTCATGATATTTCTGATAATTTTTAACATGACATGCGACACAGAAGCAGCGCAGTAAGCCATTAAAGTTGGAGAAATCAGAAATTTTGACATGTGGCGTATGGCCCAGTTCGCAACTGCGCCATACGCCACTCCAGTTTGATGCAACCAGTGTGCAAGGAAATTATTTTTCTGAGATTAAAAAACAACAACTCATCAATGATTAGCGAGTATTTCATAGTGAAGATAGAGATTACCTGCTTTGTTCTTATATGCTTTGATTTCCTCAATCTTATCCAGGGCATCCTTGAGCAGCTTCGCTTCAGACTGAGCATCGGATAAAGCAGATGAGTAAAGAGTCTTCAGCTTGGACTTGTAGTATGATGTCACTGGACAACCATAGCATAATATCGGGTTGTTTTATATAAAGATTCATTTCATTCATAGGATAATTTTGGTAGTTTAGGCCTAAATACAATGATCTCTAGTCTGCATCAGGCTGTAGCCTCGTACTTAATTCACCTAAAATGTAGGTCAGCTCACGGATAAGAACATTCATTAACCCTAGACAGCTGTGGAGCATTATGTACATATATCTCATAAAGTACCTTTGCCTTCTTGTTGTATTTTGTCATGAGCTTTCTCAATGCTTTGAATGGAATTCTCGCCGTTTGTACGCTCATTCTGGCAATATAAGTAAGCGAGCTCAATTAGAGTCATCGATACGAAGAAATGCTACGAATCCAACACACCGTAGATAGATGTACCACCTGAACTTGCTTCACTAATTGGTGTAATTCTTTGAGCATTTCTTTGAGCTTTGGATTGACTTCTCCAGCCATACTAATCTTGAATGGAGATTGTTTAGCTCTCTAATCGTACTGCATGAAGATAGTTGAAATAACCGTTGTGCGTGACTAGGAATTCGGAAATTTCATCTGTACAAGTGTACAAATGACATTTAAAAAATCAACGACTGATAATAAACCGAATAAACATTGCGTGAAGCAATGACGCTTACAGCGTACCAAGTTGAAATCTTTAAAATCAATCAGTCCGCACGCGAGTACGAACCTGAATATCATTGGTCGAACTTTAGCTACGGTCTTCCTCTTCGCCGTGCAAGTCATCTTTATTATGATTATCATATTATTATTAGATGAGGCGTTTCAGCGCATGGTCTGAATCGGCTTCCTTCCTCAGCTAGGGACGTGCTGGTATTGGAGCGGTGGAAGGAGAGCCGCATTCTCAGTCTGTGACGTATTCTATTTTCTTCATTGATAACCGAGTTGAAACTTTTTCAACATGAGTGGTCAACGCTCTCCAGTCTCCGGACACAAGGAGCAACCGTCACATGCAACTGGTTCTCCATTCAAAAATCCTGAAGCACATCCATCTGTTCATGTCCAACGTCGAGGAGCCTTACGACAGAAGAAAGTGCTTGAAGTGAAGAATCATAAGTTCATAGCTAGATATTTCAAGTCACCAACTTTTTGTGGCCATTGCAAAGATTTCATATGGTAAGAATGCTATTATTTGCTAGTCTCTTCATTCCTATGATAATGCTCCAATGACGCATCTTTACTGAATTTGTCTGCTACCATCTAGAGTCATCAGTTGTGTAGACCAACAGGTGATGAACAATATTTTTCTTGACCGACCTTGCTGTTGTACCTAGGAAGTATGTTGTTGATCAATTTTAGGTCCTTTCATATGCATTGTAGTCTAAATCCACCCAGTGATTACCTCGCATTTCCAAGTGCTTGATACTGATGTGATGCTTTTGTTTCTCAGGGGTGTCTTTGGGAAGCAAGGCTATCAATGCAGAGGTGAGATGATATTCTCTTTTAAAGTGTCTCGTAAAAGCTTCTAAAATTCTAAATCAAGTTTTATTCAGAGTGTATTTCTCCTATACTGTTATGAGTCATGACTACAAGTGTTCCATGTATCTTGCTGTAGAATGTGTCTATGCAGTCCACAAACGGTGCCATGAGCTCGTCACTTTTTCCTGCCCCGGAGTGGATGAGGGTACAGACTCAGACGTATGCTATCACTCCTCACACAATTGATCCCACACTGACACATTCCAGTCTGTGCAACACCAATCTTCATTGAATTTCAGTTCATCGAGCCACACAAATTCAAAGTTCACACGTACACGGGGCCGACCTTCTGTGAACATTGTGGATCACTGCTGGCAGGCCTGGTCCACCAGGGTCTTAAATGCTCAGGTTAGTTAACTGTGTAACAAGCTCTATACACCAAACACTAACCTCATATCAGCTACAATATCTCCACTAAATAGTGTGCATTTTAAATTATTAGCCAGCTGTTTGAGCTCTGTCCTGCCTTATATAATAACAGCGTCTGGAGAGAGCCAGCAGCTCTAGTGGCAGACGCCTACTTGACACGGACAATACATTCTATATCTTATCACATTCTTGTCGCGGTGTGATGTGCCATGGAGTGGTGCTTGTTTTTAATTGCTCATCAATGTATTTGTGACTTACAGACCGTATCGATTAGGTATCACGCTGGCAGCATTGTAATTGTTTGCTAACAGCAGCAAATGACAGCATCCTGAGTACGTTTTATCAATATTTGTAGTGTGCCATATGAACATACACAGAAAATGTGAGAAGTCCGTGCCCAAGCTGTGCGGCGTGGATCATACCGAACGTAGAGGCCGCATACAACTGCACATCAGTCACGAGCCTTCCACCATAGTTGTCCAAGGTAGCAGCGTGCTATACCTTGGCTTTTACAGCCTTTTCATACTGCGACTGGTAGGAGGTAGATGTGACGCAGGCTGATTTGCATGTACACACGCATTTATCTGTAGCGATAAGTTGAGCAATGTTTTTGCCACTATAACGGGAGCTGGCTGAATCAGCTGGTACTCAGCTAATAAATCAGCGATGTAGGCATTGCCTCTGATGATAGCTGTGCATTCTAGCCATGGATGTATTCAGCATTTGATACTGGCCACTTGGATGACCTCCAAGTTACTGACTCGGACTCTCCCCCTGCTGTCATAGCCTCACCATCCACCTCACGCTGACTAGGTTGTATTTTTAGCACAGCTAAGTCGCTTTTCCCCAACTGTGAAGGTAATGCCAGCGTTTGAAACGTGTGCCCCACGCTCTCATAGCTCCTTGCTGTCGAGAGTAAGTGCAACCTTTCATTTCGCACACTCTTGCACGGTAGTCAAAGTTGATGCCAAGTCGTCACAGTTGGTGACATTTAATAGGACAGCACTATTCTGGTAATTGTTTGCGTGTGAGTGTGTGCAACAGCGCATGTTGTTTGACCGGCATGACCATCTCTTGTTGCTACATGTAATTGACAGTTGTCAAAGCCAGAAACCTCATACCCATGGATCCTAACGGCCTCGCGGATCCCTACGTCAAGCTGAACTTCCTGGACACCATCAACAATTCCACTAGACACGTTAACAACTCGCACTACAAGACCAAGAGAGTCAACACCAACCTCAATCCAGAGTGGAACGACACGTTTGTGATGTGTGTGATTTATATCCTGACATCCGGTAGTAGGGACCTAATCCGCTTCCACGGCCGCAGCGTTAGTAGAAACGCTGTGATTCTTTTCCAGCAATGTGAGAGAATCGGACCACACGTCTCGTATCTCGATTGAGGTCTGGGACTGGGACCGCACGAGCCGCAATGATTTCATGGGATCGTTGTCGTTTGGCGTGTCTGAGCTGCTCCGAGGGCCGTCTCCTATCGAGGGCTGGTTTAAACTGCTCAACCAGGAAGAGGGTGAGTGCTACTAGGATGACACCCAATCTGTGTGGCTGTACTTGATCAGTGAGGGATGGTGTTTCACATTTTCAGGGAAGTACTACAACGTGCCGGCTGTGGATGATGTTACAGTGAGCATAGCGGAGTTGAGACGCAAGTATGAGGTCAGTAGCTGTCCCCCTACTGTAACTGTTAGAGGGAGAGAGAGAAAGGGGAGAACGCAACAGAAATGAGGGGAGAGAGCAACAAGGGAGAGAAAGAGAGTTGAGAGGGGCAGGAGAACGCAGCAGAGAGGGTTAAGAGAGGCAGAGGAGAGGGAGAGCAAGAGAGGCAGAAGGCAGACAGAGGGACAGAGAATGATGTTGGCAGTTATTGATAGGCGTCTAGGGCCTATATCGTCATGACAACGAGCATTATTGTTGATTGATTTGCGCAGCCTGGCAGTGACAAGGTGCTGCCGCCTGTCTGCTCACTAGTCTCTCAACCCCGCACTCGCTTGTCAGCCTAGTTCTCATCTAATGGAACAATAATGTTGTTTTAGCGTAATGCACGCCTATTGACATCCAATACGTATGTGAGTATACCCCACACCGTGTCCACCAGTCGGCCCCTCCCTAGCTGCCATTTCTCCTGTCTTCGTCTGCAGACACTATTGACCCGCCATATCCGTATCTCTCAGATCATTGCATTCCCTTGCCTGTGACACGCTGTATCATTGCCCCCTGCCCCCAATCAACTATCAGTTGTTCATCGCGTGGCGCCGTAGTAGTGTCAGGACGAGTACCCCAGCTCTCATTATCCTGCATCTTGTCATAGATGTTCCGCCAGTTGTACTGCGGTGTAGCGAGATGGTAACTGTCGGGCGCCCGGTAACAGTCATTAACAGATCCCAATTCCCTCAACAGTCAGTTTGAGTTTGATATCTATGAATGTAGACTGCATCAAATTAGCATAATTCCTAAGTCCTGCCCCGAGGTGAGCTAGGGGGTACAGTGTGCTGCTGTATTCAGCAAGAATGTTAGTGCACGCAGCAGCGCATTGCGGCTGGCTGCTGAATCGATGATTGATATCTGAGTATGCAGCGGGCTTTATGCTGGTCTTACACAATTAAAATTACAAGGCTCAAGTGTAGCCAGTGACAAGCCAAGTTCCTGATAGAGAATAGACCCCAGGGCTTGGGTATTACCGGAGTTGTCTTCTCACTGAGCTTGTAACTCATCTTTTCATCAACCTGCCAGTACACTCAGTGTGAGACAATATACCTCATGCAGCCTGAAGACTGAGGTAGAATAGCTGTACACACATGTGACCTAGAGAGAGCGAGAGAGTACCATGCCGAGAGTGAAAGTGAAAGTACTTGTTTACCGCCGCTGCCGTCTGTCGCCATAGCGATGTGTTAGAAGTGCACTACGCCTTACCTTAATTTACATCTTCAAATTTTTTTCACCTGATTTCATAATTTAGGAGAAAGCGCTGGAAGAAAGAGAGACGGGTAGGAAGTCTACACTTGCTCTCAAAAACATCACCTATAAGAACCTGCCGTGTCCCGATGACTTCGAATTCCTCGCCATTCTCGGCAGGGGCAGTTTTGGAAAGGTAGGAATGTCGACTGCCACCTGCTATGTGCCTGTGAGTCTGCTAACTGGGCGTCCATACATCTATTGTGCGTTGACTGATTCAAGGTTCTGCTTGCTGAGAAAAAGTCAACTGATAAACTATATGCAGTGAAGATATTGAAGAAGGATGTGATCATTCAGGACGACGATGTAGAGGCGGCCATTACCGAGCGAAACGTTCTCTCGCTAACCTACTGCCCGTTTCTTGTCACACTCTACTACAGCTTCCAAACACCTGTTTGTATCACTACTTGTAACGTTGTGTACTCATTCCTCGATGGTGTATCACAATGCCGGCTACTGTGATAGGAGAGGCTGTACTTTGTGATGGAGTACGTGAACGGAGGAGATCTCATGTATCGAATACAACACGAGGGGAAGTTTAAAGAGCCTGTCGCAGTATTCTATGCAGCGGAGATTGCGTTGGGCCTGTTCTACCTTCACTCTAACGGTATAGTGTACCGGTAAGCTTCCGCAGACTGGTCCCTTCCTCTCATTTGCTTCAACATCATGACTTCTAATCGCCACAGAAATTTATTCAGCTTTCAAACAATGGTATGATTGTACTAAGTTCGGTTTTACTCACTCTGTACTCTGTCTGTTATTGCCATCGACGCCCACAAAGTGGATTTTCTGTGGTTGACCAATCTCTGCAGCTGTATTATCCAGTTACATCAGTGTTACATCAAAGATTACGTTACCCATGCATGATTCGTGATACACTCTTATTCTTATATCTGCATATTTTGTGATACATTCATGCTAATGGCGTAATATCTGCATTCTCATTGCCAGAGACCTGAAGCTAGACAACGTCATGCTGGACAGCGATGGACACATTAAGATCGCCGACTTTGGAATGTGTAAGGAGAAAATATTTGGTGATGCCACTGCTAAGACATTCTGTGGCACTCCAGACTACATCGCACCCGAGGTATATACAAACGCCGATGGTACTAGTGGTATTACTGCGCCACACTGTTCATGTACGAGTGGCTATTCCAGATACTGCGGTACAAGCCCTATAACCACATGGTCGACTGGTGGTCGTATGGCGTCCTGCTGTATGAGATGCTGATTGGCCAGCCTCCATACGACGGCGAGGATGAAGATGAACTCTTCCTCGCTATCATACATGACCCTCCCGCCTTTCCGTGGAACGTGACGAAGGAGGCACAGAGCATTGTCAAAGGAGTGAGTTTACTCGACAGCGTCAATTCTAGTCACGCAACAACTCTTTCAGACTGTACTGTTGAATAATTTCTGTGTGCAGCTCATGACGAAAGATCCTCATAAGAGGCTCGGAAACAAGCGGTCCGAAATCCTTGAGCACATCTTCTTCAGGCACATCGACTGGCAGAAACTAGAGAAGCGAGAAATTCAGCCTCCGTACAAACCCAGGATTGTGAGTGATCGGATCTTATCTTCTGTATAAGACTTTGTGTCATCATTTATTTGCCTAAATGACAGAAAGAAGGCAATAAGTCACAAACCAAAGCCAAAGCCTTGTTCCTGTACTAGGAATTTCTGTTCTATATGTAGTTTCAGGCTGTTGTAGAAAGGCTCAGTTTTCTTCAGGAGAGAATTTTTTAGACGCGTCAGCACTCTGAAAATGACTATACAGGATACTGTGAATACTAATACGTCTGTAATCCTGTTTCATACTTCCATAACTTACATGACGGTGCGCTCTGACCAAACGTCCAAACTTACTGCACACCCACACACATACAGTGGATCATAAATACTCTTGTCCAAATAATTTTTCTCCAGATATGCCAAAGATGAAATTTTGATGCCATATTGATGAAAAAAGATGCGATCCCCGCCGAAATTCCTCTGCATGCAGTATATCGCACCCTTCTGTAGAATTGTCTCCCCTGAGCTATACTGAGTCAGTATATCATTTCTGTTGACAGAAGGATCAAAGGAAGCCTGAGAACTTTGATCGTCACTTCACCAAGCAAAGGGTGACCCTCACGCCCCCTGACCCGATGGTCATTCTGAACATGTGTCAAGATGCGTTTTCAGGCTTCTCATTCGTAGATCCGCGCATTGATGAGACAGATAGTGATAGCCAGCCGTCAGGAAGTCTTTAGAGGTCAAGGTTAATTAACACTGATAAAGTTGGCAAACAAACCTTTCGAACCATAAACATCTCTTTCTTATATACTATCCAAGCATCCATTCCCTTAGATAATGCCTAGTCTATATGTTTACATTGACTTTGTTGTCAAACCCCAAGCAGAGTTTATTTTAATGTCATGTTTCTAGCCAGTTTATTTTTACCTGATCACTGGCTGCTATGTTGGCATAGATATTGTAATTCCACGTTTATATACACACTTAGCCTCTAGTCTTCCTGTTTATGTTCACTGACACTGATTCCTCCATGAGACTTCTCCATGCACAATAAATGTGAAGGGATGTGAGAGATCAATGAGATAATTATTGGGTCAAGGTGAATGACGTCAAACGAATTAAGTATTGGATGAAAAATTATGTTGTCAAAAACATACGAGACAGTAGGACCGGTCACTCAGGACATCAGACTCGTGGCCTGATGTTAACGTAGCATTTGGTTTGAGGCTGTTGAACTCCGACGAGATGCATCACATCCTAAATATAGACAACAGAAGTGTTTCAATTGGCGGTCACCTCTGACACGGAAAAGTGACTACAAACAACATTCATGCATTCAGGAAGTATCATTGCGATCATGTGGCCCTGTATCATACGGCTCTATAGCCTGGTTTGCTATGATTGCGGTAATTATTCCAGGTTGCAACAAGTGCACCGCATGACCTTCGATATCGTATGATCATACAAGTAGGAATGAGACCAGAGTAGCCTGAGATCATCAATCAGCTATCATACGGCGCTTCCTTCCGATGTTGTATGGAAACCAGGCTATAGATGGTTGTCTTACCGGCTGAGGGACAGCGCTGTCGAGAGTGATATCAAACTGATGGAAGAAGAGCCCGATCACCATCACCAGTTCCATCAGGGCATACCAGCGACCAGGACACATATACCTGCCGCCACCAAATGCGACAAATCCCGGTGGAAATGTGCTCTTTGAGAAGTCATGGCCACTGAACCTGTCCTATAGTAAATAGTATAGATGAGGGAGATGGGATGTGGGAGGAAGGAAACACAGGCCAAGTTTCTTACAGGGACAGGCAACTCCAATATACAACCTCCATATGTACATACTGTAAACCCAAATAGTTTAGCGGACGAAATATCATAGCATTTTTGCTCAAATCAGCAGTAATAACGCCTAGGATTTATAGCGATCTCCTTCGAGCTTATATATAGCATAAAGAGCTATCAATAATATAGTGTTCAACTTTAATAGCGGTTTTTCCCAGTGGCTATTACAGCTATTATTGTGAGGTCACTAAAATATTTGGGTTTACAGTATTCATACATACAAATACAAGGCATTAATGTATTTCTTACAGGAGCGGTCAACTCAGATGGATGACCTCCTTAATATTTACAGCCACTTGCATCAGGTGTGTGTTTTTGTTCACATTGTGAGTTAGATAACTGAGAATCACTTGGCTATCACTCGCAAGCATTTGTATATTCACTGTTGACTCAATACTAGTAATGTTTCTGTACAAGACGAGATTCCCGGCTCTATTATACATAATTATGTCATTTAGAGAGTGAAAGTACTGAGGAAACTCTTGGGAAAGCATAAAATGAAATCAAATTAAAATTGAACATTGTGTAGGATGAACTAACAAACACAGCAATCGCCACGTATCGAACTACAACTCCGGCCAGAGCAATACTCAGTGATTACATGCCGATACCAAGCCGTACCTGTCAAATCTCCCGTATTTCCCTGGAGACTCTTGTATTTTAGGTGCCAGAATTTAGCGTCAAAATTGTTATTTTTTGGTTTTCTAATGTTCTCCTGTGGCTCACCAGTTAGATCTTGCTAAGCTGAGCTCAAATATGACAGAATCCTAGCTGTAGGGGGTAGGGGTACTCAGCTATGACTTCTCAAAGTTCAGAAAAACAAAATCTTCAGTATTTTCAGGTTGACAAGTATGTACCTAGTAGCGTTTGAGGAGTTATACTCCCATGTCAGCTAGACTAGCTAGCAAATAAAAAATTAACTGTCTTTGTATGCAGATGTACACGTTCAATTTGATGCTATATAAGCTGCCCGAAGTTCTGATACATGAACAAATTTTATGCTTAAAAAATATTACTACTACTGCATAGCAGAGCTCTCAGCAAGGTAATCGAGTTGAACATCTTTCAACCCTTTACCTAAACGTGATTCTATTATAGATAAAAAACACATTAAGTAAGAGGTACATGGAAATCTTACTGGGTTGAATTGCTCTGGATCTGGAAAGTACTCTTCATTTCTATGACTCCAATACGGAGAGATGAAAATGAGATCACCTGCCGGAATATTATAACCCTTCAAATGAGAAAACGATCGCTCGTCAGCTGTATCATACGCATAAGCATCAGAACACTAGGCAACAGGTAGAAAACATGTGGACAACATATGGACAACAGGGGAGATATCAGGTGGACAGCAGGGGGGATATCAGGTGGACAACAGGGGATATCAGGTGGATGCCAGATATACAGCAGTTATAAGACAGGTAGGTGACAGGAAGGCGGTAGACAGAGAATGTAATATGCACACAACCTTCACAGTGAATGGCTTGACAACTCGTCTGGTTATGATGCCGGGAGATCTGATTCTAATAGTCTCCAGTATGCAGCACTTGATGTACGTCAGCTTATCTTGTGTCGATGAATCAAACTTCAGTTCGCCTGCGATAGAACATATTGCTTTCCATGGTTACAGCTAGTGGTGAGAAATATATAAATGTCTACTGACCTCCGCTGGTCTGTGCGTCTTTCAGCTCTTGCAGCACTTTCTTACGGACGAGAGGATTGGCCGCTATGTAAACTAGCGTCCAGAAGGTAATCTACGATAAAACAGTCCAGCAGTGCATGAGTGTATGGGTGAAGGAGAGGTAGCTAGATGTGTGGCAGGATACCATATTCGGATGGATAGAAGGTAGATGTACAGGTAGATTTGCTGGTGTATGTACAAGTAGATTTGAGAGCAGATGTACAGGTAGATGGACAGGTAGATTTGCTGGTGTATGTACAGGTAGATTTGCTGGTGGATGTACAGGTAGATTTGAGAGCGGATGTACAGGTAGATAGACAGGTAA
>ERZ1740065.2103-NODE-2103-length-12312-cov-11.296728_pt1 | contig 12312 bp, 11 predicted proteins | sample MGYA00581738_ERZ1740065 | MGnify/ENA primary metagenome ERZ1740065 (study PRJEB43018, sample SAMN04849749) | marine metagenome | isolation source: floating plastic debris | place: Pacific Ocean | collected 2008-09-01 | study: EMG produced TPA metagenomics... | reverse complement strand
TGGCAGCCTCGCCCTTAAGGCACGTTTATTTCTTAGTGTGAAAGCATGGAGACAGCCTTGCGATCTTAACCTTGTAACCTTTATAACATGTAGCTGGGCAGCGGCACAAACCAGCTGTTTCTTCTCACATACATGTATATCAGAGGTGTCAAAGTCAAGTCTACCCTTGATCGACCATGTTATATTGCTAGATAATGGTACTGATGCCCATTGAAAAATGTGAACAAGTCTTTTTATAGTTGCCTTACCACTAGTGGCCACTTCAGAGACATCCACTCCCAGTTGCAGCGCCAAAGCTCCCAGGAAGGAGAATGTGACACAACCGGCAAGGAAACTGGTCACACAGGTTCTATGATCATTGTGTCGTGGAGGACATTGGTGTGAAACTTGTTGTAGCTGGCGAGGGTGATGAGGCCTCCAGAGCAGACTGACAGCGAGAAGAATATCTGCTCCGCAGCTGCCTTCCATACCTGTTCAACAAGCGCAGGGTCAATGGAAGGACAACATAGACACCAATAGTGAGTACACACTTTATCCATATACATAGAAATATAGATCAGAGCTGGTGCTCAGCGTTTGAATTGATTTGCATGCCTAATTGGCATTTTGCAACACTGTGTGACCCATTCTGATAGTAGCAGGCACCAAAGTTATCTTTACAAACTACTAACTCATCTACTACAACCAGTTTAGGAACGAATGAACTGAATGAGGATGAGTAATTACTCATTGGCATCAAATCTACCATTCCTGCTCATATCAATGGAGATACAGAAGTGTGAATGTTATATTATGCTGCTTAAATACATTCAGGAAGAAATGGACTTTGTGGTACTGCTGACTTACTGCTGGTGATTTTCTGAGTTATTTCCTACCAGTAAAGGTGTGTGTACATTGGCTCCCAATCTTCGAGAAAGCAGCCACGGACCGGTTGCAAAACAAAATTTGGTGCCTAGACAGCATAACATCCGAGTCCACGGACTGAATCACAAGCGATATTTGAAGTTTGATTGCTATCAAACTTGTCCGCGGAGCTGTTGCCTTTTGTCAAATCACATGCCAGTATTTTACCGAAGACGACAAAATGATAACAACTGCTCGAAGAAACTGCCACCAAAAATAAATTGTTGATTACATCAGCTGTTGATGAATCACAGCTTCTATCCCACAAGCAGACCACAGCTCATATCTTTTATCTACGAATGGCTGTGTGAGCCAAAACACTGCAGTTGCATTTGCCCGTAAAAATCCTTAAGTGATTAGTTCCACGGAGATAAAGGTCAAATTTTGTGGCATTTTACTCACTCGGACATTTGCTTGCTTCCTAGCCCTCTGGTCTCTCATCTAACCCCTAAAAAAAAGCTAGCTGTCACTCTTAGCCGTCATTGTCAACAAAACGATCTTTTTTTCATTCATGGTCAAGCTGCACTGCGACATTCAAGTAGAATACGAAGGAGACCGTAGAGAGAGGAAGTCACTCATTTATAATTGACCAATCACTGAGCACTTGACGTCTATAAGTACAAGTCATTTATTGGCTGCACATGTCCATAGAGTTGAGCCGTATTTGATGCTCCACTGTGCAAGCCTTCAGCCCACGGATAGTTGGGAGCCAGTGTACACATAGCTTAAGTATCAGTCACTAGCTAAATATTGTCGGTAAGTTTCAATCAGTAGGTAAATATTGTCGGTAAGTTTCAATCAGTAGGCAAATGTTGCTGGTAAACATATCTTGGTAAAGTTCTCTTCCCCCAACTTCGTACTTACACCCACATCGCCTAGTGTCTTCAAATAGAACGCCGTGAGGCTGTCAGGACGATCGTTATCTCCATAGCCGCGAATGTAGTGCTTCACTCCCTCCAGTGACCCAGCCATCAGAGCACCGCGTATCATCAATATAAACAGGATCAGGTAGGGGAAGAGAGCCGTGAAATACACCACTTTCCCTACAACCAGGAACGGCACATTGCATTTCTATAGACACATCGACATACCTTACATATTGTACATATTCGGATTCAGGTTTAAAAATAGCCATCAAAAGCATCAAAAGCAGCTGGATGTGGACGCATAACTCCTCTTACACTCAATCTTACTGAAGCTGACAAGGAACAGTGGTTATTTGAATTTTTCACATTATCATTATTATTATTGAACCAGCAGGCATGTGGACATGAACAGCGCTATTGAGTGGAGATCATCCGATATCCTCTCCCTCCCTCTTCACTACCTACTGTTTCCCAACCCTTTTTTCTCACTCCCCCTCACTAGCTCTCCCTGTCCCCTCCCGTCATTACCTCACTATCACTTACTATTTTGTATCGTCTGTACTACTACAACGGCATTACCATGAAACAAAATCCACTATGCAGTGGTTGGTGTCAGAACTGATAGGATGATTTTGCCTCAACAGAGTATGGAAAGTGAGATTCCACCACACAAGTACAAAGTAGCTTGACTTCACCTGACGATTTGATGCCTTTTATAAGGCACAGGAAGACAATGGTCCAGGCAGCAAGCAGACACAGTACCAAGTCCCAGTGAACTTGACCAAGGTCACCCATGCCTGTGCTTTCATAGAGTCGCAACACCCTTCGGCTACAGTCCACAAATCAACATCGCTATACTATACCATTATTATATGCAAAATTATGATGCAAATAATATGTATGCCAACTGTGACATGTGCTCCGTGAACAGAAGGAAGGGTGGAGGTCCCAGTAAAAGTACAACCATTTATGCCAGTCTATCCCCTCACCCATACCTCTATATAGCTCACAACTCTGCTGGATATTGATACTAACAACCACCTGCCAATCACCTGCATTTATAAATCTGTGAGCTGGAGAGTTCCACAGCATCACTGACTCGCTGAATCACTCCCACAGCAGCCATGAATATATACTGGAGCCTCCAACCAAGAGAGCGTGAGAAATACTTAGTGACCAAATATTGACTTGAGTTATCAAAAGCTCAAGAAGGAAGTTCATGAGTGCACGAAACGCCAAACATCTTATCAGTAATATATGGCTGTTTGCTGGGCAAAAATTTATGATTTAACCACTAATAGTTTAATTATGTAATCACGTTGTGTCCTTTTCCAGTTCAATTGTTTTCAAACAATTGTAAATTTAAGGCTTAAGTCGCCCGAACTAGCGGACAATGTACCTGAGTGAAATAGGATTAATTCTGCCCGTAGACTGGGCACATGAACTGGAAGTGGTTAAAAAAACAACCAGGGTGAAGAGGGTTCATGAAGACACCGAAACCTGTAGGGGCGGATTTAGAGGCCGTGCAATGGTGCAAATGCATCGGCTGATTTTAGGTTGCTCAAATTTTTTTAACCTTGTGAAGGTTTCCCAGAGGTTTTCCGAACAAAAATGCAGCTGGCTATCACTAGTTATTAGTCCTATCATAGTTGGCCTAATTCCAACTGGGTGTCCAATCATGTAAGTGCTCTTAAATAGCATGTTTCACTCCATTTCTACTAGCGCTCTCAAGGAAAGCTAGCTTGGTAGCTCCAAATATTGGATGAACCTCATAGGAAGAAAAAGATATCCTAACATGAAAGTTTAGAGCCTCTTCACAAGCAGAAAAAGTCAAGGTAATTCAAGTAAGATGGCATAACCGCCCCCTGGAAAATGATGATATAGCTGAGAGAAAAGTTTGTGACTACAAATACCCAAGTCAGCAAAGCTTCTCTGCAGTTGATATATCTGCCAGTGCTAGTCAGTAGGACATGTATCAGTGTATTTAAAAGCTACAAAAAAGACGGATAACCACTCAACTAGCATGCAAATAACACTGGAGGCCGTATTGTAGTTCTTTCGACCAAGATATTCCAATTCATTCCCGTTCTTCATGATCACTGCAAAGCACATTTTACTGGGATCATCAACAAAGACTTCATTGCCCGTGCAAGTAGTTGATATGCCGTGCCTGTCTTTATCAACAACTCATATTTACACTGATAACCATGCATCCAGCTCACAGCTAACCTTAGCTTTCGAGAGGTTCACAGACATGTAATACAAAACGATGTTGCAGAAGCCATTACAAGCTGAAACTTACCGATTGATATCCCAAATGAGTCTTGATCACAGTAGCAGTAAGAGGAGAAAATGGCTGCTGACAGGAAACTTAGGGGCATGCAAAGAGGTAGAGTAAGAGTTATAATTAAATAATGATTAATTATTATGAAGCTTTTCACTCAGATTTTTCAGAAAGGAAATTACTGTAGACTTGAATTACTTTGTGCTGGAAAAGATTTGCAAAAATGGTAGGAAACTTAGATGGGAAAATTTTAACAATTGAAAATTTTTTGAGAAAGTTCATCACAACTATAATCACCACATAATCATTGAAATTTTTTGCGATCATATTTTTGCGATTTCAAACATTCGCAAAAAAAAATCGCAAAAATATTCCGTCACAAATAAATTCCAGTCTATAGCATCCAAAAAAAAACTCGCAGTTCTAAGATGCAGGGGTGTCATAAATAATTCATTCCTCGAAATTTAAAAGCTGCATCTACCCCCAGAGAAAATTTGCGCACATGGATTTCCTGTGCATTGGACACACGTCTTATAGTCAGGGGAGCACAGTGTACTGTACATGAACGTGCAAGTGAATTTGTACATGAATGTGTACATGAACGTGTATGTGAATGTGTACATGAACGTGTATGTGAATGTGTACATGAGCGTGCACGGGAACTCAATAGTCACTTACTAGAAGTATTCATCCGTCCGGTCGGATGTATTGTATCCATTGCTCTTTGCCAGCGTCTCATTCCAGAATCCCACCAGTCTGGCAGTGAATGACGAGCCCTTCACTGGATTACTCTGGTATTCAACGTACTGATTTGACGAGATATTCTGGCTCCAGATGATAGTTTCGTTGTTGTAAATGAAGCTGCCCACATTTCCTATGAATAGAAATTCCCATTCAATATGCGTGTTGAGAGCTTTTTTCATCTTCTCTTGGACATTGTGAGATGACTGGAAATGAGCTTTGTTTGAGCAAAACCTACAGAGAGGCTCATAACATGGAAGACATAATGATTCCTGGTTCTACATCAAAGTTCAGACGGTATTAGAAACTTAAATGCACATAAAAATTGAATTTCATCTGTTTCAGGTACACTGATCATTTTAATATCAAAGCTCCTACTAGTAGTTAGTTTTATTTGCTGGAGTTGGACATAGTAGTATAGTATAGTTCATCATATAGTACAGCTCACAAACCTACGCCACTAGATGACGCTCCATTGGGAGGCTCAAACCAATCAGAAGTGCTGTTGCCAGACACTCCTATGCACAGCCCGTCTGGAAAGGGAACGTATCCACCTTCTCCGGCTTTATCATGATTGGTGAACATGGAGCAATTCATAGCTGATTCGAAGATGGTGATATAGCTGTCACAAACTATAAAAGAAGAAAATGCGGCTTTTGTCATTCTCCTATTGATATTTGTGCCTCAGTATGAGCGGGAGTAAGCGTGGATAGGCGTGGGAGTAAGCAGGAGCAAGCGGGATAGGTGCGGGAGTAAGCGCGGATAGATGCGGGAGTAAGCGGGAGTAAGCGCGAAAATTGACAGGAGAATGACAAAAACCGACAATGCACCAGTGCAGATAGAAACTAAACCCTTTTTATAGGTAGCGCAGGTCAAACACTCTTTCAGAGTGAGAATTTAAATCATACTTGCCAAATAGTTCACTCACATTTAGTTGCCCACTCACTGTGGCACTCTGTCCAGGGAAGCTGTTTCTTGTAAATCATACTGAACGAAGCAACCATGTAATACATCGCCCAGCCAATGAGCATGTTGTAATAAATTGCCAATATGGCCGATATTACCAACATGGCGGCTCCAAGGCCTGCACAAAACATAACAAAATTATATTGTAAACATCCTCCCAAATCCCTCATGGATATGAAGCTATTGATCTGAATTTCAGATGAGAGTCGTTCGCAAACAAATGTACCTTGAAAAGCTGGTGCCATTTTCCAGTAGGAGAGTGGACCAGAACTTGTAAACTGACCCAGTGACAGTTCCATGAAGACCATTGGCACTCCAATGAGCAGCAGAGCTATGGAGTACGGTATCAAGAAAAAAGCTACAGAAAATACATTAGTTCGGTGAGCACGGGCACGAATGAACCAAAGAGGATCTGTGTGGGAGGCCTTGTGGCAAGTATCAGTTCATGTCTTGGAGTGAGATAGCTCCCACTCAAGTTACCAAAATGCAATGACATCATCAGCATTCAGGTCACCTTCAGCCCCTCCAAATTGAAATCTTTAACTTGACAACTTTCAATCTCCAATTTAATCACAAAATTCAAGTTTTGTGCTAAAAAATTGAATGCTTGACACCTGAAAACGCTATTTCCCTATCTCTACCATCGGCAAAGGAAAGTTACACATAGGCTATGTTCAATTTCTCAGTCTTACCGGCAAAATCAGTCAACTGATGAGAGTCAAATCGTGAATTCCTCTTACAAAGTTAACATTGGTGCTGGGTAAATATTTGCCGAAGTCTGGATATTTGCACTTGTCTAATATTCAATTCGCGTCTCCGGATTTAAAATTAGACATGTCAGCTAGACTACGGCATATGTAGGAATGAGTGCCTTCCAAACAAGTCATTGAGTGCATCATCAGGTGATTATCAAGTAAGGATTGGGACAGTGTGGGTAGTTGAGAGTTGTCATAGAGGGCTGTGGTTACCACAAGGCATTAGAATGGACACGTTGCAGCCACAGACACACACTTGCTCTGTGATGATAAACAACAGCTGCCAAGGCAAGCAGTAATGTAGATGGTCCTGTATGATCCAGTTATGATCCAGGCTTAATGTCAGCTCATCAGGATGAGATTCACAGCAGCACTATTGGCAGCAGGAATGACATCAGAAACGGCAGTTCATTCATGAGGCAGCACTCAAACTCATCGCAAAAAATATGCCGTTGGTCATCACACAGCAACGGTGAGACTGTTACAGTAGTCTGTCCATTCTAATGCCTTGTCCATACAGTCCCCATCCTTACCTGATGATCACCAGATGATGCACTTGATGACCCATTTGGAAGGGATTTATTCCTGCATATTCAGTAGTCTAGCTGACACGCCTAATTTTCAATTTTCAATTCAAGGACACGAATTGATTATTAGACAAGCGCAAATATCCAGACTTAGGCAAATATTCACACAGTACCAATGTTAAAGTTGCTCATGCCCAACTGGGGTACTTGGTCAAAAAAGGTCTTCAGCAAGCCTTGAACCCAAAATTACTGGGTCTGTTTCGATGAGGACCTAAATAGCTGGAGGCCACTTGTAGTGTATGTCATCTGCACACAAGTAAAAGATCCACCTCTGTATTTTTCAAGAAGCGCAGCTGGGCCACTGGCGGGGCTACCTGCGGAGCAGGTGTCAAGTGCTGTATGTGCCTATACCGCAGTGAGTGTGACCCATAAGCTGGTTTGGCGTTATGAGGAGCATCCAGCCAGTAACGGCACTTATGGCTTCAGCCAGTATAGGTATCAACCCACCACCCATTCAGGACATGGCGGTGCAAGGTGAGCAAGGTGAGCAATTTCTAAGTTGTTATAGGAGTTCAAGGTTTGACTTTCATCAGTTGACTGACTTTGCCCGTAAGACTGAGAACTTGAACATAGCCTACGCGTAATCTCAAGCTTCTAAAGGTAGAAATAGGGTAATAGCATTTTCAAGTGTCAAATATTCAATTAATAGTACAAGCGTCAATTTCTTGATTAAATCGAAATTAAAAAAGTCAAATTAAATATTTCAATTTGAAGGGGCAGATTTGAAAATCAAATATTCATAGGTCATCTGATTCTCAGCACCTCTGTTGAGAATGATGATCAACAAGTCAATGAACGCTAAAGTAGATTTTCTTTCCCAGTCCCATTACATTTGGACCAAGTTTGTGATATATAAGCAGCTGTAATAGTGACTGCAGTCACACTTAGACATCACAAATTGTCAACTTTCTCTGCTTGATTTCTTCAAAATGACTTAGCTTAGGATTATTTTATCAGCATATTCAACTTCTACAGCATCAAATTAGTGGGTGTACATGGGGATATTTGGTGATTTCACCCTTTCTTTAAGCTCTTTTACAGCCTTGGTATCTGGGAAATTAGAGAGGAAGGGAGAGGGAAGGAGAGTATGAGGGAGGGAGGGAGAGATAATAGACCAACCTCCTCCATACGTGTCAAAATGGTACAAGGATTTAAATATGTTTCGGCTAGAGAGGGGGAGAGTTAATAAACCAACCTCCTTTGTATTTGTAGGCTAAGTATGGGAACCTCCAGAAATTCCTGAGCCCGACAGTGTAGCAGAGGCAGGAGAGCAGGAAATCTAATTTTCCAGATCAGTTGCCTCTCTCTTTATCCTTGTCTCCACTATCGCCTGACGCCATAGCTACCTGGGACGAGGTAAAGTCTACGCCCTGTGTGAACATAGATATGACATCACCATGTTAGCGTAAAACAACCCAGAACCCCCAAGTTTCCAGGCATAGTTAATATGTCCGTGAATGTTGACTGAGCTACCGCTCACCTCTGTATATCCTTCATGATCCATCTTCTCTTGGCTCAGGCACTTACACTTGCAGCGAACTTTAATCAAATGAAAAACTGCTTTTACCACATTGTGAGGTTATGGGTCAATAAGCTTTAAGTCTAGGCTCCACCCACTTTCCAGATATGATCTAAACAGGTCAGTGCCAGAGGAAGATTAAACCACCTTCCGCTGCATTTGGCGTTGATGCCTTGCTGCTCTGAGCCCTCATCGCTATTTCACCTTGACTTGTGTTGACCTTGACACCAGTCAGGCTGCAGCTACTCGGAACCATTGCCAACAAGGTTGGTCTACAAAACCTTGAAGGCAAATAAGTAGACGATTCGGCTTTTTTCATCCTCCCGTTGATATTTGTGCATGAGTCGGAGTGTGCGGGAGTAAGCGGGAGTAAATGCGGATAGGCGCGGGAGTAAGCGCGCAAATCGACAGTAGAATGACAAAACCGAAAATTCATCAAAATGTTAGAACTTATCGTTGTCACAGATCATGCTCTGCAAATGCAACTGTCCTTGAATACAGGCAATCACTACTACTGTCTACACACAACATATTACTCATTCGGACTTCCACCAAATGAAACAGCCCATCCCGCTTACTTGTACATACTATTTCGGGACACATTACTAGTTGCGTGTATCTGGTTACTTGGAAATCTGAATCAATTAGTAGGCTTGAGAAGACTCCAAAATTACTATAACAAAACGCCCGAGTGGTAAGACGCTATCCTATGTTATAGCACACGACACATTATGAGTGGATCTTTTCAAGAGCACGAAAAACAAATGCCTTATCCCCATGATTCTGGTTGATTGTGACCCAATATCAGCTTTCTTATCACATGAAAATTATATGTGTACCTTCCCTCAACTGTTGTTGATCTTAACTCGTGTGGATACGAGTCTCTCTCGATTATCCCGGTAAGTCTGTACGGACTCCACTGAGTTTGTACACCCAACCAGTATATCTTTGCGTATAGATCTTGGTCTTTCCCCGCGCTATCACAGCAGATAGCAACAAATCTCCAGAGGTAGATCCCCACTGAGTCAGAGATCAGAGCAAGTAGTAATGAACAATATTACTACTAGCTGAACTGCCAGCAATGAGGATCTTAGTGTGATCGGTATGATTTCCTTTATTCCAGTCTACTGTTCGGACATTCCATTAAAAACAATACAATATGTGATCCGTATACTATGTCTTACTTAAATATATTGGTCTACAATTCTAGTTGTCTGTGGAACTTACCCATATCTCTTAGGCTTACAATTAGCACGGTGGCTAAGCTTTCTCTCTCTTTCCAATCAGCTATGCTGGGGTCAGTCATGAATCTACCGAATTACTTGATTATATACTAGGTGATTACATAATCACTCAAAAACTAACGATGTCAGCTATCAGGAATTCTAATAAAGATATAGACATACAACAATCACGGTTACTCTTCTTACAGTCAACCAATTTGTTACATAGTTGATAAACAGCTTTATCTGACAGTTCTCCTTGGATCTGGTGTCAATGACTTGAGATATTCTCCAGACTCATTCTATACGGGCAGTGGTTTACCTCCTTTCTGTCCCTGTAGCCATCGGTATCTGTGATATTTTGCTGTCATTCCAGAAAAGTGGGTACTAGTTCTTCAGGTAGGATTGTTACAAATATATACTAAGGTTATCTAGTAAAATATGTAATACAGATCAAATAACACCCTCATCAAATAAATCTGAATCAAAGGTCGATGTTCTACTCTAAGATCTAACTATTCTGCTATCCTTAATATCTTTGGTTGACAAAGGTGAAGGTCAACTCATATCTTTGGTTGACAAAGGTGAAGGTCAGCTCACTAGCAGTTCATCTGACACTAGTGAGAGTTTCATACTTGCTATTCTATTAGTGCTACGTCGCAAGCTGTGATTGGCCACACAGATCTTGGTAGCCAATAGCTGTGCGTGGCTGCTTTAGCTTCTGCTGCGCCCATTTCTGCCCGGTTTAGGTACCCGCCATACAAGCCGCCACAGCTGCTTAGGTCAACCCATACAACATATCATACAATACAAAGCAATGGGTTTTCGCAAATCAAATACACTGTTGGAATTAGCCAAGCGATCAATATCATCGTGCCACTACAATGCTTTGCAGTTTAAATGACTGCAGTGTACCGAACGACTAAATGCTACAACCAAATCTGGGCCTCCCCCAGAAAAATTGTAGCTTTGAGAATGCCCTGAGAGTGGGTTTCAGGCTATCTGGAGCTCACATCCGAACCTATGAAACTAAAAGCTCTTATCTCTACTATACTGCAAAAATAGATCATTTCACTTTTTATAAAGCTGTACTAAAACTAGCTGCAAGTGCGGGAGTGCCTCTAATCAGGTCTCCAAAAATTGAGAAGCCAAAAATAAATAGTTGATTCTAGTGGAGAGGGAGGGAGGTGGAGAGGGAGGGAGGGATCTATTTTATGGCTAGACAATGACTTTTCTTCACATGATTATGACAGCCAGCAAATATCACTGATGATTCAATCATTGTACACTGCACACTGATCCCTACTGCTGTAGAATGGCTTGCATAAGTCGGTGTAACAGGTGTTGTCAGAATACAAGCAACGTTCGCAGGTTTGTTGCTTGTATTTGGAAGAAGCCCCATAAACAAACAAGAGAGAAAAGCCAAGCAGATAAGATAGCACGGAAGCACACTGAGCAGAGGCCTAAACCCCAAACTTCTTAGAGCCTTGAACTCTAATGATCATTGGGACTAGACGAGAAAGCGAAATTCGGTAGAAAATCATTGGTGAAAAAAGTTTCGCTCATCCTATCCTGTGTTGTCTGTTGCTGTTTAGCAGCATTTCTAGCAGTACCTAATATGTAGTCACAGTTTTACTGACTTTCTAAGATCATTTATGGACCACAAGAAAATATTGGCTTGTTCAAACTTACTTTTTGGCCAATTTTGGCACCCATAAGTCTGTTATTCTTTTTTTGCTGTGTTTTGACTGTAAATTTCTAGAGAAATTCGGGATATCAAAGTCGATATCATCGTACTTGACCAGGATTGGTTGATAAACTGTCACATACGGCTATTAGTGTCACAAAATAGTGCGGAGTTGTCTCAGAAAGTTTTCCCAAGAGGAGAAAACTCCTAAATTTTTTGAAAATTCTAAAATAAAGTGGTACAGCAAAGCCGTGCCTGCCGTGCCGTTTGGCACGGCCCTGTGGATAATTACTAATAGCTTCTGATCCAGCGGATATTTTGTCTTCAAACTTTCAGTGATCCTAGGAGAGGCATGAAGCAATCATATATATGAAATAGATCCTGTAGATGATCACCTGCTTTAAAGGGGGAAGCAACGTTACAAGGATTTTTTATATAATGAAGATCATCCCCTGTTATGCCCACATGGTAATATCACACAGGTCAAAGCTCAAGCAGCTAGGAGTTATTGGAGTCATAGCTGCCGAAAATTTGACCTAGTTAAATTAGGTCAATGTATCGAAAATGGAATTAGTAGCAGGGCACATGTGAATAGATGAAGTTTGATTTTGCCGAAGGCAAATTGTGTTGCCATCTCGGTCTTAACCACTATAGTTCACCAGCCGAGTCTTGGCTATCCTATGATAAACAGGCTTTCTTCAATGGAAATAGAGCGTATAGCTAAGCTTCCTACCTTTACCACCAGCTTTTTTCAGAGAAGCTAACTGGGAATATGTATTAG
>ERZ1740065.2101-NODE-2101-length-12317-cov-10.508237_pt1 | contig 12317 bp, 12 predicted proteins | sample MGYA00581738_ERZ1740065 | MGnify/ENA primary metagenome ERZ1740065 (study PRJEB43018, sample SAMN04849749) | marine metagenome | isolation source: floating plastic debris | place: Pacific Ocean | collected 2008-09-01 | study: EMG produced TPA metagenomics... | reverse complement strand
CTCTCTCTTCACACTCCCCCCTCTCACACGCTCGCCCCCGTGCATTCTCCCCCCTTTCTCCTTGTCTCCCCCCCCCCCCCCCCCCCCCCAGTATGACCAGTATCGAGCCGGCAGGTGTGAACTCTTGTGAAATGTATTGCATAACACATTGTGGCTATCAGTTAGGCTGCAATGGTATCAGATACCATCGCCAATACCGTTGCCGATGCCATTGCAGGGAAATGAGAACCATCATCGATACAGCACTAAGCAATCACGAACCTTATGATCAGCGTCGAACGCAGAGTCATCATCATACATTTGGTTGTGATGGTGCCACTCCATAGGTTCAATCTCAAAAGGTTGAGCGAGATATTCCTCATCGAGAGTAGGCGAGGGTGGCCGTATGACGTATCCCTCATCTATACATTTCTGAGAGGATAACTGGAAGTTGATGGTCTTCATAGCTCTCGCGACTGAAAGGATAACATCTTGTATGAACTCTTGGAATGAGTACAGCCTGCGCTACAGTCATAGCAGCGCCCAGAGCTGGGCTGATGTTAGGAATACCAAAACATGACAAGTCAGTTTTTCATTATTATGGTACAGCCAAGCTATAGTTAGGCGTTTTCCATTACTATGGTCATTGAAGCCACACACAGTGGACAGGTTGGAGAGGGTGGTTACTGAACGCAAGACATAATCCAAATTGAGACCAAATTATTGGCTCAGTCAGTATTGACTAGCTTGCAGCCTGGGAGGTACACATATTCTGAAAAGACAGCTGGACTTTACTGGAGGAGAGAGACAGTAGCGCACAGACAGACAGACAGACATGACATCACACACAGTGGCTAGGGCAGTCAGCAAGTGACTGGTGACATCATTAGCACAATAGTCAAATGCAAGGCTGTGTACACGCCTGTATCCCACTCAGGAGTCTGCTGACCGCGTTGATATCTGCATTTAGACTGGGAGCGACTGAGGATAGAGAGAGGGAGAGAGTGAGAGGTGGGGGAGTGAATGGTGAGGGATCGATGTTATTCATATCAAAACCAATCCAAACCAATCCTCATCACTTGGCTGCATCCATGAGCTATATCCACCGTTACGCGATTGCTGAGCTCGTGGTGTCCTATTGGCCAAGTGGCTGCGAGCAGTACGAGTCGACAGGGAGTTGGAGAGAGGATGTAGTGTAGCAGCAATCGACACTTCAGGCAGAGGGGAGATAGGAGAGGGTGATGTCAGTACAGGTAAATAGTCTACTGTCTACAACTAACCGCTCACCCATCCATTCGCTAGACTATAAACGCTATAAGGCTGAGACCTAAAACTCCTCTCACTTCTAAACTTTCAGGACTTTGTTATGCAAGAGAACTTTCCTTTTTCTCTAATTGACAGAACTCTATCACCTCTGACTCTGGGGCATATAATTACAAGACCAAATAGAGAAAACTATTAATTCCATCAAGGATTCTGGGAGCTGTTGAAAACTTACAGGCGAATGAGCCACCGCCACCACCGCCTCCACCGCCGCCTCCACCTGCCGCAGCCTGGCTGGCAGCACCTGCCGGGGCGGTAGTGCCTTGTGACGCTGCTGGAGCAGCAGGAGTGCCTGAGGCAGCTGCCGCGCCGTTATTAGGAGCAGAAGAGGCTCCAGTATTTGCTGCCGCCTGTCCAACCTTCGCTGAGTTACTGGTGACCACCTGCTGCACCTTCTGAATCTCTCTTTCACGCAACCTGTGAAGGGTACGTGTGTGCGTTATACACATGCCCACCACACCATGGTTACATTACTGTAACACAAGAGAGTTTCGTATTTGTCTGATTTTTGCGTTTCAGTCACTTTTGACCAATCGCCGAACTTACAAATATTTCTCTGTTTGATTGATTGTCTATACACTAATTTCAAGAAAAGGAAAAATATATTTTCACAAAATGTTAGGACAGATGATATGCCAAAATTATACTCACAACGGTTTGCTGCATTACGGTAGTTAACTATTAGGAACACTGAGGTGAGACGTACCGAGCCTGCGCTCTCTCCTGCGCCGCAGCCCGGGCTTTCTTACTGCCGAAGTGAGCGTGAGGCTTGATATCTATCAGGTGAGAGTTGGCAGTGGGAGGAAGGATTGCCAGTCGCACAAATGTTGCAAACTCCTCACAGCAGTACAGCTCCTCGGGCGGCATTATTTGCTTGAAGGGAGAGGAGATAACTTCAGTATCACCACAGAGTAGAGTTTGGAAGGTGGAAACTAGGCTAAGGAACCAACACCTCTTGATAACACTGTGACTGATAATAGTACCAGTATCTTACTAGCTATTCATCCTTTGACTCTTTGGTAAACGAGCATAACTTCAATTTAGTTTCTGAAAACAAAGCGATAGCCTGTGTTCTGACCATCAGCATGCAATCATCGCATATACGGCCCGGGTCACAACTGAGAGTCAGAGATTGGCTAATCGTATGGGGACTGAATACCTGCTGGTGTAGAGTGGGGAAGGGTTTTATCGGGTTGTGACAAAACTCGCAGTCTCCAGTAAATGTGATGACCTCATTAACTGCCTCTGACACGGAGGCGCTGTCAGACATCTTACTCTCCTTCACGTCAGACACGGAGTCCGCTTCCGCCGGTCCTCCATCTCGCTTGAACTGAAACAAGAAACAACTCACATCTGTCAGTCAATGAACAAGTAGATGATAGAAAGGATAAGGATAACAATAATATAAATAATATGGGTTGTAGTGTTACTGGAGTATATTTCTATCTGTCATGTTACCCATTATGATACTTCGATCAGCGTATTAACCAATAAGAGTATGATTGAATTACACTAACTGGTATGTGTTTCACTATATGCGTACCTGTCAACCTGTCAACCTAAAAGTACAGGAGAATCGGTTTTCCTGCACTCAGAGAACTCATAGCTCGAAACCACTACCGCCTACAACTACGATGCGGCTATAGTAGAGCTGCATAGTAACATGTAACTAACCACAGGATAACCTTACGAAATCAATAATAACAACTTTATAGAAACAATTGATAATAATTTGGTCCCTGAAAGATGGGACAGGTATGACTACAAGTCAATAGAAACCCGGGTAACTCAGCTCGAATCGTGTAGTAGTCCAGAGTTGTCTTCTCTTGACCTGGAGTTGAGATTCTAAATACTGCTGAACGTAGCAGTAGTACAAAACAGTATTTGAAACCCGATTTTCCCAATTTCTCCCACATCAGAAGACCATAGTCCTTCTTAGCTGCATAAAACTATTCGCCTAATAAAATACCAGTTAAGGTATTATTATTATTCTTATTATTATTATTATTATTATTCTTATTATTATTATTCTTATTATTATTATTATTATTATTCTTATTATTATTATTATTATTCTTATTATTATTATTATTATTATACTATAGATACTTCTTGGTTCAATGGAAAAAACTGGATTGGGTTTGTTGAAATGCTGTCTTCGGTGAAAGATCAGACGATTCGCTAATATTATCGTGCCAATTATCGGTCAACGCCCTTAAAACCCTCCTATATCTGAGTTGAATACGCTACCTCAACCCGTTTCTGTTGAGTCTCCCATCTTCAGATCAAAAGATTTTTGGTCAATGAGACAGTGTACTGTTAGCAATGATATAGATCGTAATACAAATAACAGTATAAGGATGAGTGAGGAGAGAGTGGTGGTATTTTACCTGCAGTATTTGAGGCGGGCCGACGCTGGGAAGTGTTTTATTAGACAGAGCCTTACTCTCAGTGGTGGATTCGCTCTCAGACTCAGAGTCGGAGTCACTGAACTGTAGTACTGGCACGCCGTACTCATCGTCACGATACGGTAGAACTAGTGTCGTCATTATCTCTGGACCATCACCAGCTATTGAACCTGTAACATCATTAGTAATTGGCCTTGACCTCGATCATGCCTCCTACTAGGGGACTGCTGTAAAACAGAACTCTTTGTGAATTGAGAATATTTATGATTGAGCTATCGGTCGGCAAGTCGCAAATGTCCAATGCATTTATTTTCGATGTCATTAATTCATATGAGACAAAGGTTGAAGTGCAATTGTAACAAGATTAAGGTCGCAAATATTTCACACAAAAAAATACGTTTTACAGTAAAGACTTGATGTGACTTCAGATCGTATCCCAAACTGCAGTGACTTATGGGTAATGCTGTCACACGCTGAGCGGCATAGAACAGCGGCGAGTATTCAGTCTCAGATTTAACCTTGACTACATGATTGTGACGTGTCGGAACCCTGTGTGACATTGTAATGGTTGATTATTGTTAACGAATAGCAGTAAATACAATAAAGCTTCATTTATCAAAGCCTTAACTTTAGTGAGTAAATCACACATATAATCACGAGAGAAATAGCCTGAGGGAGCCTGCTCTATAGACTGAGATCACAGACATATAAATGGGCGTTTTGTGTGACAGTGAGTAAGCGGGTTAATTCTATACATCGATCAGCAGTCAACTATACACATTACTCTCAGGAACTGATAGCTCAGACAGCCAATCATGAACAGCCGTGGATCATGGCAGTAGATATAGTATTACTGTTATTGAGGTATTACTAGAGCAGTGAGGTAGCAGAGTGTGGTGAGGGAAGTTATATTCTCTGCGTTCGTCACAAATATCAGTATAGCAAATTATTATTCTTGACACCATAGAGAGATTGCGCAATCATACATGTTTTGGCAAATTTACATGGAGACTGATGCTACAAGTACACATAGACCCGATAACGTAACTTCCACTTCAATTCAGTTTGGGTGGCAACACCGTAAAGGCTTGCAGTGTTACAAGTTGCTTCATAATTATTATGAAGTCACAATTTGATTATTCATCCCATTCAGGAGGGACGTTTACAATAACTAATGGTCACATTTGTTGAAGCACCACACTCTGCTGATTGACTGTTCTGTTTGTTACAGTATCCCTTAGCCGGATAGACTGTTATAGAGGCGTTATATTAGAGGTGTTACGGTCCCAGTCGGTCTGTCACACACTGCCTACTGACAGTGCAGATAACAGTACTACTACTCACACTGTCAGGATTCAGGGCATGGCTAGCCGTATACTACTGTAGAACCAGGTTTTTAGTGACTGAAACGTTAGCATTTTCTTTGAACTCATCAAGAAATAAAAATGATAGCAATCTAATGATAGCTATGCCACAAATGAGAAGACAACTCCCATACGTAAAAGCGGCATAATTTCTATAGTGTAATCCAATAATAGCAATGATTAATTGGTTGCTATGGTTAGGCGGTCGCTATCAAATCCAGTTCTACAGTACTACCATGGATGGAGAGTAGTATACTATTATTGATGCCTTCATCCTGGTACTGTGGGTCGTGGTACTGTGGGTAGTGGTACTGTGGGTCGTGGTACTGTGGGTAGTGGTACTGTGGGTAGTGGTATAGTAGTAGTTGAGTTAGTCGGCTAGCGGAGCAGCACACTTACCTGCTGATATACCACTAGGTGATATTGCCAGAAATGTCTTGCCTGTACAAAACCATTGACAGCTACATGTGTGTACAATATGACTCTATCGTCAGTCAAACCTCAACTCGACATGTAATGTACAGCAATGCGTATGTGATATATAGTAAGTATATACACTTACACGTACAGCAGTAAGTATAATATATACACTTAAATGAGGAAGGCTATCGCAGGACATGTTGCATGGACTACTGCATACACAGAAATCTTAGTCACCTCGCAATAATACCTACAAGTCATAATAGTGACTCGGCCAAACGCTATCAATGTCCATGTCTATGTCAAGTTCAAGAGAAATCGCTAAAACCTCTACACACTATTCAATGCTGCTACCGTCTCTAAGGATACAGTAATAGATTGACAGAAACATTGAGCTGCTATTTGTGATGTCACATGTCTGTGTTACAGCGAGTTCTCACCTTCAGCAGCAGGTTCTGGTTCAGACTCGACCTGGTCGTCCTTCAGTTCCGGCTGCTTCTTCGACGTCTGTGCAGCAGTCGCTCCCGCCTTAGAAGTCGTACGAGAGGCTTTAGAACTTGCACTGACTTTTCTTCCCCTCAGATTCTGATCTGTGTGCAGCGCAGTGAACGGTAAAATTATGACAAAATTCCTTACATAGCAAATATACGGAGATTTGGAATGTAACAATGGTTGGGCAATGAACAGATGTCCGATATGAGTTAATACTGAATACAGAGGCATTACCTGTGGTCGTAGGTTGTCCATCGACTTCCACTCCTACAACAATGAGACGACAGTTGAGAAATTGGCAAAATCAAACAGGTAAAAGAGTACAAGCTGGCATAGGAAGTAGTATGAATTTAATTTGGAGCTATGTTGAGCGTAGCTTGTGTGTCACTGAGATACAGGGTCCATTACAGGTACAGTACAGAAAAAATAGACAAACTCAAACATTTTCTGTTTTATACTATTTGAGTGATGAGGTGACATCAAAGAGGTGACAGAGTATTAGCTGGCAAAAGGAAATATTTTGCATTTGGAGCTATGTTGACCGCAACTGATGTCCTCGCAGAGTCCATTACAAGTACAATACAGACTACTCACATAAGCCACACTAAAATTGTACCAGCTCATGGGTCATGTGATCAGGGAATCCAATTGTAAAATGATATATGGAGGAAGAAAACTCCAAGCCAGCTGATAGTTCACAAAAATCTCTCAGTATGATGTGACGTTGTGACATGGCACAATGCGACAGCGCTATGAGCACAATGATACAGTAACACAATGATATGTAACACAGGAGACGTACCGTGAGATGAGTCGGCAGTTTTCACTCCCTGCATCAGCTTCAGTGTCTCTGTCCAGCTCCAGTCTGTCTGAGTGCCAATACTCAAAGCTTCTTTACTCTCATGGACTTTGGGTTTACCCTTGCTTTTCTTACCTGCAACAAGACAGTATGAAAGGTAATATCTGTTGCCATCGTGTCATCCATTGCTTGCACCAGCTATGTCACCTTCATCATCCGAGCTGACTAACTCAGGCCCCTCTCCCAGCTCGGACTCCGTGGCACTCGCGAACTCATCATGGTCTCCTGTCTTCTTCTTGGGACCTGGAACTATGACCAATAATATGTCAACAGGAAGAATAGAATATGATGTCATTTCCTAGAGCAGGCTCAGTTATACAGCACAACAGCTGAGCCACGCATGTGTCAGTTGTTGTCAGTTGTTTCAGTCATTGATCGTGTGATCATATCATTGCTAATGGATGAGGCACCTCAGATTCTACAGTCACTGGAAATTTGGGGGAATTTTGGGGAATGACTGATCTCATATAGTGGAGGTGTCTAAATTCACGGTATTAGAAGTCATGCATCATTTAGTCAGACTCATTATGACAGCAACTTTACGTCATAGGAGTCATACACTACACATCATAGCCATAGCCCTGGTTAGAGTATAGCCTTGGAGTGGACTCCTGTTAGGTACCCAATCCGACATCATATTGGCAATTACACAACACTTCCTTACAGGGCAAACTCACTGTAAGCCATATATGGATTGCAGGCAGCCGATGTAGGAACCATACCTGTCGATTATCACATATTTATGTAGGAACCATACTTGTCGATTATCACGTATTTATGCAGGAACCATACCTGTCGATTATCACGTATTCATGTAGAAACCATACCTGTCGATTATCCTGTATTTTGCAGGAACCTTTCAGTGTTTTAGATGCCGAAAGTTGAGGTAAAAGTATTATTGTTAGCCTCCTAATGTTCTGCTGTGACTCATTAGTTATATCTCGCTGAGCTCAAATGTAGCATAATCGTAGCTGAAGAGGGTAGGGGTTTTATGCGACGACTTCCAGAGTACATCTAGCTGTACAGGTCGGCAGGCATGACAGCAACATTGGTCAGTTCATTATAGCGCTGATTCGATACACGACACTGTCGAATATCAAAGATCGGAAAATATTTTTCGATCAATGTAGGTAGTTTTGAGAATGGAAGAATAAAAAACAATGATTATGAAATGGCTATACATGTATATCATGTAAAGAAAGAAATCCTCAGAGCACAACATATTAGTGGTAGGTACATGTTTACAGTCTCAAGAAGGCAAAACTATTCTAAAATGTCATGATAGCCACTCAAATTCGGTAGCTTGATTCATGATTTTACCGTAGATCTACCTCAGAAATCGAATCCTCTGAGGGAGAATCGAATCAAATTGCTGATTCTTAGAATTGAACCAGCACTAGTTCATTACCTCTGGTTGATTTTATAGGTGGGAGAGGCTCGTGCTTGGTGACATCTGCAGGAATACTGACTTCATCTACTGACATTACGCTGAAAGCTGAACAAGCCGAGAATAAACCTATCAAAAATAAAACAGCATTACAGCCTCATACAGTGCTAATTCTATCACAATCTAGGCTATAGCATTGTCTCACTCAATCGTAGATTCTCTTGCTCTGGGGTTGGTCGAAGATTTCCTACACTGCTGCTACGCTGTATGGGGTTATTTTGAGTAGGTGATTTTGAATGTGAAGACATGGATGGTCTAAATTGATGAGAAATAACCAGACGATAGAATCTTACTGAGGCATCCTCCTGATAACAGCGTTTTAATGAGGTTACTACTCACCACATATACTTCCCAATGCATAGGGTAGATAAAACCGATGGTACAGTAATGATAGAGGGATAGCTAAAACTAATATCCCTCGTATATAAAGGAGAACGTAGCAGGTGTGATAAACGATAGTCGACTCCGTAGTTGAACCGTGGCGATGGTGACCGTCACGTGACTATTCTCGCGCCGCATCAAATATAATGGACTACAGCAGCGAACCAAATGTTCGCGTACTGAAGGGAAAAGGGAAGTCAGTGTTGAGAAAAGAGAGAAAGATTGATATCGATTGATCAGCCATCCATATAGGAGGGAATACTGCACGAACCCTGTGCACAAATATTATCCATCAACTACGAGACGAATCGATTAGCGTCAAGATTCAAGAACCGTATCTATACAACAGTCAGTTTGAGCGTAGATGGAAATTTGATGGAGGATCCAATCAAAATGGAACAACACCACCAACATGACAATAATAGTTGCCAGTAGGAGCAAAATTAGAAGCAGGTACAGAAATAAAAAAAAGATGATAGGTGCATAAACGGAGTTGCGGCCTCATGTTGACAAGACGGCCTACTGATTACAACAGTCCGACACGCACTCCGAAATCGCCGAGAAAAATGCTCGTTGACCTACGACCTTGATATACAAACGCACCAGCCAATTGTCGCAGACCACGTCCAGAAAGAAAAATCCCCACACTTTTGACCGGCTTCTTTCTTCGTTCGAGCTACCCAATTCCTCACAACATTGCCGTTAAAGCCAGGAGAAGGTACTTCACTACCAATCTACCCCACTATCTCTCATCTAGACGTAAGCTTTACTCATATTTTACTACTTGTGTTACCACAGTCTGTGTATAGACTTCAAATCATCCGATCAAACTTCAATAAAAATCCGTGGCCTGTCTAAATGAATCTGGGTCCAACTTCAGTACGTACGAACTGTAACTATTTCCCCTCTGCTCCCTGTTTACATTTATTTAATATATTTGTGCGATGTGAAAAGAGCATGTAAGAATTTTCGGTTATCGGTGTACAGTAGGAACGATTCTTCTAACGTCACCAAGATCATCTATAGGTCTAGTTAGATCCCATCTCTTCCGCTCACTCTCTAACTGTGTAATGAAATGTAAGGATGGATGAATTTTTGTGTGATACTTTTCTCTAGCCTCGAGGTCGTGAACAGTATGCGAATATAAACGCATGAACGATCCAAAACGGCCACGACTATTTCCAATGTGCTCAATCAGAACGATGGTCTTGGGGCTCGATCTAGCGCTGAACAGCACTGTCACATCTAATGATGCTGTGAAAGAAAGAAAAATTGTCATAATTGAAAGCTAATCTGCCTGGGTTTATGACGGCAGTTACAATGTGTGAGTGTGAGCCAGTTTCCTATGGTTTGTCTGTGTGTCTGCCAGAGTTGGATCCTGCGCTCGATCAATCATATACTCTTTATCATGATGGCGTTTATATGACCATTGATGTGCTATGAAGAACTATATATCTCTACTAGATCTGTTTGAGCATAACGTAGGAGGTGGAAATATGACCTGATATATGTTTATTTCAGTCATAGCTGTTTATGCCCAGTTAGTCAGTCAGGGACTGAGAATGTTTTAAATTTTAACCATGTAATATGACAGTGTTTTACAGCGTCATTGTAGTAATGATTGTAATGACAGCCATTACCTCCGATCTTGTACTAACTAATTGACAGCATATTTCAATAGTAGACTAATTTTAGCTAAAAGCCAACTTAAAAACAATAGGCCATTGAAAATGATAGTTACAGTATTGATTGTAGAGTCCTTTCATAACCTCTGAACTTAGCTATATGCCTAGACTTTTCTTTGAATTTTCACAATACTTGCTGAGATTTATCACTACTCAGCTCCAAGACAGATTACTCAAGGGGTTAGTTCTGAAGCTGTCCCTGGTTACTGGGCCTGTCTGTATGCAGTGATACAACTACCTCTCCTAATCACTGTTCTGTTACTCTGTCCGTTTGAAGGTTGGTAAGAGCATAATGAAGGTGTGGGCCCTACTGCTTGTCGGCCTTGTATACTTGGCTGCTGGTGCTGATGTCGATGGAGAAGCTACCGTCGAGGAGGTGTGTACTGGTCATATGTCTAGCTTCTATATCAGTGTATTTGTCTATGGGGCGCCGCCGGCTAACTTGTCATTGAACTGTTGTCATTGCCTTTTTATCTATGTTTCAGGTCATATACAGACCTCCCAACTTCCCCAGCCCTGTGAACTTTGCTGAGACGTTTGACGCTGGATTGGAAAAGTAAGCATCCAATCTTTGCTCTCAGCTTTATTCCATGCCAAACCCCCATCCACAAACCCCCTCCCCCATCTCCTACCTCACCCCCCTCACCATCTCCTACCACACCATGCTCACAGCTAACTGTCAACTGCACGGTGTTCCAGGCGATGGATAAAGTCAGCGGCGAAGAAAGATGAGGCTGACGAGGAAATAGCCAAGTATAATGGCGAGTGGGAGGTGAGAGAGGCAGAAAACTCTGCACTTAAGGGTGATGTTGGTCTTGTCCTTACCTCCAAGGCCAGGCACGCTGCCATCAGTGCCAAACTGGACAAGCCGTTCACCTTCGCCGGAAAGCCTCTTATTGTACAGTGAGTTTGTTCAGCCTTATTCTCGTCCCTCTCAGCTTAGGAATCCCCAGACTATCTTCACTAGAACATTCTGGAGCTCATGCGTCCAGTGCTTCCTCAATCCATGGAAAGATTCCGGTACAACATCGATGACAATAAGGAGCCGTGCTGTTATTTTATGTTATGTAAAAATTTATTCCCTTGTGAATCCGTAGGATTTTTTTCCAATTCTGCCCAATTTTCTCGCTGTTCTGTGCCGATAAACATTGACACCGCTGCTACATATCTACTTTACCTCCACTATGACGCTGATATGACACTGGTATTAGAGCTCAATGCTGATTTCCTCAGGTACGAGGTGAGGTTTCAGAACGGTATGGACTGTGGCGGTGCGTACATGAAGCTTCTATCCGACAGTCCCTCCCTCAATCTGGTCAGTATTATCTCTCACTCACTCTCACTCTCTCTCTCCAGTAAATCAGACGCTTGATATAGATGTGTCTCATAGAGTCACTATTGCAGCAGTACATATAGCTAGTATTTTATATTCCTCTACTGGTACCCGGTCCATACTGTGTCTGACTGGTGTCAGGCTGTGGGTTGGTGTTTCTCACTGGACGATCATTAACTACAGGTTGACATCATCATGAATATTCACTGATTTCCTAGAGAAGCTCCTGCAGTACAGTAAACCCTCCCTCCCCCCAAATAAAGGAACTCACTGGAATCTCACTGTAGTATGACTCACAGTCAAGTGAGGCTCAGGAGTTATCCCCCACCACTTTACTAACATACAATGATGCACTCTCACTCATATACATTGGGCTGCGATAGTTTTCATACAGGGTAACTCTGGATAAGTAAATGATTGCTCTGTGAGACACTCTATTCCTCATATTAATTCTGTACTGCAGTCCTGTAATTCAATGTCTGTAGACTAATTGCACTATGCGGGAGGGGAGCGGAGGGGGGGGGGGGGGGGAAGGGGGACGAGAGGCCAAACAAAACACATTTTTAAAATGAGGGGACATGTTTGGTTAACAAATTAAGAAATAATGAGAAAAAATTTTAATTTAC
>ERZ1740065.2099-NODE-2099-length-12320-cov-4.422340_pt1 | contig 12320 bp, 1 predicted proteins | sample MGYA00581738_ERZ1740065 | MGnify/ENA primary metagenome ERZ1740065 (study PRJEB43018, sample SAMN04849749) | marine metagenome | isolation source: floating plastic debris | place: Pacific Ocean | collected 2008-09-01 | study: EMG produced TPA metagenomics... | reverse complement strand
CGACTGTAAATTCACCCAAAGTACAAGATGGATATTTATCCATAAAGTCTAAAGGGGTATAAGGCTCCGAATCATTGTAATAGGTAACACCATGGTTTTCCATTATTCCGGTGGAGATGACAACTTCTGCATCAAATGGAATATCTATGGTTGTCCCAACAGGAGTTTTGTAAGTTATTGCCTCCTTTGCTTCCAGTCCATCTAAATCTATATTCGCTATAGGACTATCACTTGCAAATTGGTAAGGTGTTAGCATAGAGAAGAAAGCCGTCAATGGGTCCACACTTAAAAATTTAGCAATACTCGGATTGTACAGTCTGAAGCCATAATCCTGAATCCACTTCGTTCCCCAATCTCGGTCATTTTCCTTGCCGTTAAAACCGTAGCGGTAATCGTCCGCACTGGCCTGCCGACCCGCCATCGCCAATCCAAACGGGTAGTAATCGCTACCACTCTGCGGTGTAGCCAGGTACCAATCCGCATCCCCCGCTGGGCCTACATCCACTCCGTGTTTCTGGTCGCTTACCGTTGCTAAAGTATTGCCCAAGTGATTATTCAGCTCAAAGACCTTATCTCCCCGCCGTTGTTCCAACAAAGCCGGACTGCCCCCATCCACATTCATGATCCGATCCGTAAAGCGTTGTAATCCCAGGCGTTTACTGCCGTAAATGGGCACTTCCTCCTGACGTAAAGTCTCGTCTTGCTCCCGGTAAGTGTACAAGGCCAAAAGGGTACCGTCCGGTCCTCGGGAATAAAACTGTTCCTCCACCGTTTCCGTCGTAATGCCACCACCACCAATGTAAGTGACTTCGATCAGACTCTTCTTCAGCCGGTTACCCTGTGCATCGTAGCGGTATTCAATATTCTTCTTCCCCGCTGCGTGACCGAGGGCGTTGAACTTCACCTGCGACACCTTCCCTTCGGGCGTCCAATTGATCTGACTGATCTGCTCCGAATTGTCCCGGATCAAATTGCCGATCTCATCGTAGCCGTAGTTGTCTGCTCCCTGGTTCTCCACATCGTTGTCGTAGGTCGACCAGGCGATGCTCGAATTTTCGTTGACGTGACTCAAGCGGTTGGGACCGCCCGTATTGGCTCCGTAGGTATAGCTCAAATCATCCATCCACTGGGTGGAAAGGGGACCCCGGCGCTGGAGGTTCAGTAAATTGCCATTGCCGTCGTAGCGATATTGGGTATCGTAGTTACCGTTGTGTGACCAAGTCAGGCTGCCCGTATTGTTGCTGATCTCGTAACTAAAGGCATTGGTGATTCGGTGCAGTTGGTCGTACTGGTAGAGCATGGCCTGCGTACCTTCTACGCCGCTTTGGTTAAACTGGCGGAGGTCCGAAATCATCCAGGAAATGTTGCCGTTGAATAAGCCCGCCACACCACCGTTGGCTCGGACCCCCAGGGCATCGTCGGTAAATTGATCCCAGGTACTGCTTTGCAGGACGGCCTGATTGAGACTGGAGTTAATGGCTTGGTAATCTTCTTTATAATAGCCCAGGGTATAGGCCATTTCGTCATAAGCGTGGTAGCGATTGATGCCCGCATCACCATCGCTGCCGGGATCACCCGTAGTCCCCGCAGTATTGGGGATGTTCACTCCTTTGATCCAATCGTGAATCGTGTAGTAGTGATCCATGCCTTGTACCTTATCCTGTCCTAGTTCACATCTGGCTAGCGGACCGTGGAGGTAATAAAAATAGCGAGCATCGTTTTCCCAAAGCAGGCCATCGTCGGAAGTATGGACGTGGGTCAGACGATTATCTGCATCGTATTCGTAGTGGTGGTAAAAAGCATCTTTGACCCCCATCTGGTAGGCGATTTCGTTGATGTTCCCACTGATCTGATCGTACTCGAAATCAGTGCGTTTGCGACCCAAGCCCGTGATAAAGTTTTCCTGTGACTTGACGTTGCCGTGGGCATCGTAGGAATAACGGGTCTCAATACCACTGCGCTTGGGTTGTGAAACGCGGCTCCGTAGGTATTCCTGAGCAAAGACGCTTTGGTTACCCGTTGGAATATCGTAGATCATCTCAATGCGGTGGCCGAGGCTGTAATCGTTGGCGGGGTTCACCGTGGGAAAAGAAGGATCATTAATCTCCGATTCACTCGGCGTTGTCGAGCTGGCGCTGCTCTGGTACTGGAGCTGTCCGTTCTCGATCATTCTTCCTCGTTGGTCGTATTTGGTGTAGGACCAGTGCTCATCACCAGCTTGGCGAGCGTTTTGTGAAAAACGCAACTGACTGGCTTCGTTGTAGTACAGAATGCTCTCCCCCGCATCTGGTGTTCGTTTTTCCACGATCTGCTCCAAACTATTGTAGCGGTACACCGTCCGGTGATCCGGGCTGGGGTTAATTTGGTGCCCGGGTTCCGAGATGCCATCCCAGTTGCCGTAGTCATCGAAGGCGGCATCCGATAGGGGCTGGACGCCATTGGGGGGAACGGTCTGTACGAGGTTGCCGGCTTGGTCGTGGTAGTAAAGCGTATAGTGGTATTCCGCATCTTCGTAGCGTACCGAGAATTGTTCGCCAAGCTCACTCGAACAGCTCAACTGGCTGTTGTAGTACTCCGATAAGATTTGATCGACCTCTGCCTGCCACACGGCGGTCACTTCGGCGGTGACTTGGGCTTCGAGGTACTCCTGGCAATCGGTCAGCTCCTGTTGGATGGTGCTGATGGCGGTGCCGAAACAATCGCCCAGGGTGTAGTTGATGAGGTAGGCCTGAACCGTACCGCCTCCCGCCGCCGGACTGAACTGTACCTCCATCGAGAAGCCAGAGTAATGGCTGGCCTCCAGATTGAGCGTACTGCTGCCCGGGTAATCATCGGGCAGCCCGGTGTAGATCAAGGTCTCGATATCCAGTAGGTCGAGGTCGCTCAGGGCGATGGGATTGCCATTGGCATCGCCAAAAGCGATGGTGTGCGATTTGGTGGGGCAGTCGAAGTCGGGCTGGGTGACGAAAATAATGTGTCCGCCATTCGTGGGGCTCTGGATGGCCTGGTAGCAGCCGTAGTCGGGATCAGTGGAGAGCAATACGTAAACAAACGCCGTGGAATTGCCCGCCTCGGGAAGGATATTGTCGTTGGTACTCTGGATGATGGTCTGCAAACAAGCGGTGGGCAGCGCAAAAGTATAGTCCGTATACTCGGTAATGACCTCGTCTAGGGGAGCACCGGGACAGGCATTATCGTAGTTGTCTAGGATATTACTCAAGGCAATCAGATCGGGGTCATTGCTCAGGTCCTCGGCCAAGATTTCGACGATTAGGGAGTTGCCGATTTCGGTCTGGGTACAACCACCGGTACAAAAACTTAGCAGTAAGTCGTAAGCATTTTGCCGATCCACCGCCCAGCTGATGGGGCTGACGTTGCATTGCCCGAATAAGTAAGTCTCAATCTGTAGGAGCCAAAAGTCAGCTTGCCCGGCGCAGACGTCTTCACAAAAGGGCTGGGCATTGTTGCTGAACCAGCTGTCGATCTCCCCCTGCGTACTATTCTCCGGCAGGTCGGGAGCGATGCGGAAAATGGCGTTGGGATCCGTATCGGGCAGTAACGGACAGGCGTTATCGTCTAAGCAAGTCCACAACAAACGCTCCTTGACATCGGCGTAGGCCCCCCGAAAAATTTGCCAACGCACCAGATCCAACTCCTCCGGAGTCGCATTGTAGTAGGGCTCGTCGGGGTCGCCATTCATACCGGGATCGCTCTGGTCCGTGATGTAGTTTTCGGCCAGTTCGATGATGGAAATCAACTGTCCATTGGAATCATCGATGTATTTCATCAACTTATTCGCAAGCGCTTCCGAATAGGAGGGCGAAGTGGCGGAGCCCGGCGGTGGCGGACAGCTGCCGAGCGGATGCTGGTAGTTCCCCGCATCATTCAGGGACTGGACGGGATCCAAGTTGATGATGGCGTCAACAAAGTTCGTGGCATTGCCAACGGACCAGGTCTCGGTGACGCCGAGCTCTTCCCAGCCGGTGGCCCGAGCCAACTTGAGGTCAAAGGCCTGACTGGATACGCCATTCCACTCGTCCGTATTGATATCCACGCAGTGTTGATACAGACAGTATTCCTGGTGCTCTTCCACCAAGGTGCTGGCCCACTGTTCTTGCCAGTAGGGTGCGGCGAAGAGAAACTGGTTGTAAAAGTCATTGGCGTCATTGACGGAATGTGAAATTCCGGTATTTTGATCGGTCAGGTACAAGGGGCGATTGGGGTCGTACCCCGGATCGTTGACGCTGATCTGGCCATTGGTGATGTCAAAACTCACGCCTTCCGAATCGTACACCGTAAAGCTGAGTGCTTGGTAGCCCGCTAAGTCGTTGGCGTTGTAATAAACCCCATTGGGGCTGACCTGGGCCTTCATCTGAGCCAGTTTGCCTTCGCATTCGGCGGCGGCAGCTTCCGCCAGGGGATTGTCGCCCAGGAGTTCCAAATCGCTCAGGCAACGATCGGGGTTGCACTCCGCCATTTGGAGGTAATAATTGCTGTTGGGATTGCCTTGGCTGGTAAAGCAGGCATCGGGGCAGGTTTCGGAGATCCACTGGTGACAGTAGGATTCACAACTCCAGGCGCAATCGCTCAGATCGATGGCCGTGATGGCCTGCGCGAGCATGTCCTCCAAGGAGGGAAAGGTCAGATTGGTAGTGGTCTGTAGGTTCTCAATATCGAGCATACCACCGATGACCCGCAGTTCTTTGATGACCTCGTAAGTACCCACGTTGGTCAGGACGGCCGAAAAGATTACGTCGGGGGTGGGGTAGGTGGTGGTACCATCACAGGCCTGAGTGACTTCGTCCGCGGAATAGACCTCTTTGATCTCGTTCGTTTGTCCCCCACTGCCATCCGTCAAACTCACCAAACCTCCCGATTCATCCTTGAGGTAGATGGTCAGCTCGTACTCGCAGGTGGTACAATACGAATTGTTGGCGATGGTGGTTTCGTTAAAGGCACCAGCCAGGTTGTAGGTAAAGTGATAGGTGGTGGGAGCCTGCGCGTTGAACAGGTAGTTGCTACTCCGGCTCATCAACTCGTTGGAGGTCCCCGCATCGCGAACGTTCAGGGCCTTGGTGGTACTGGCAAACTGGATCCCCTCCAGGGTATTGACATTGGTGGGGGCCGTACCCGCCAGGGCCGTAGCAATCACCTTCCCCGTCTGGTCCTGATACGATAAGCTGATCTGCCCATTGGGGTCCACGACGATGTTCTTTTTGTAGTGATTGCTGTTGCCGACGTTCGAACCAAACAAGCGGTGCAGCTCCGTGGCACTGGCGTTGAGGTAGTAGTAGCGGGTATCGCGACCCTGCCCCAGTTGGTGAAAATCGCCCACGCCCCCCTGTGCTGCCATCCGGCCGGTGGCATCGCGCAGGTAGCGCGACTGGGCGAGGGGAAAGCCCCCCGCGTCGGGAACGTAGTCGCGGTAAAGTCCTCCGAAGTCATTGTCGGCCGAGTAGTAGCGCCCCGCCCCACTCACCGTGCTGAGCGCCGTGGCCCCCAGCGTTCGGTCAAAGTCGTCGTAGCCGTAAGCATTGCCCTCGGTATCCTGGTTGAACTTCTCCTTGAAGAAAAAATTATCCTCCCCCATACTCGTCGGAGCGGGTAGGATGCTGATCACGCCTTGCCCTTCCAGACTGTAATCGGTTTCGGCCACCAGGCTGGTCTCCTCGTCGTTGAGTTGGGTGATGACTTGCCGTCCTCGCATGCCGCCATCGTAATATGTCAGTATTTTTTTATGCTTGCCCTCCTCCGCAAAGGTGGTGCTAAATTGCCAGTTCTTTTGGGGCTCAAAAGCCTTTAAGGTCCCCGCATCTCCAATGGGGATTTCCCTAATGTTTGACCAGGCACCGTAGCGCTTGGCCTCGTACTCGTCGGGGCCTCCCGTAAAGCGGCCAATGGCCCGCACCCGACAATAAAGCGTTCCCGTGGGATAGCTCGCATCCAGCGAATACTTGTTGTGCCAGGTCTCAATCCGAATGGCCTCTCGAAAGAGCTGGGCGCCGTAATCGGGTAGGCTGGTGGCGGGTTTATCCGTCGCTCGACTGTCCCAAAAGACGTATTGCAGTTCGTACTCCACATCCCCCGGTCGAAAGTCCCAGACCAGGTTGGCCTCGTTGCGCAAGCCCTCGATGTAGTCGGCATCGTGGAATAGGACCGGGCTATTGCCAAAGGGTTGGATCTCGTAAATTTTGTGGGTGCGTATTTCCATCTCCAAGCGGATATCCTCCGCGGCGATGCCCAAATCGGTATTGCTGCCGTTGAGACAGAGGTCGGGGGTTCCGTCGTCGTAGATGCGACAGATTCCGGTAATGCGAAGCCTGGCTTGCAAATTATCAAACGCGTGGCGGTTGACCACTTGGTACACCCCCTCGTCCTGGCGGTAGTAAATCTCCAGGCTTCCGGGCTGGGGAAGGGTGAGGGTGAGGGGGCCGTAAGTCACTTCGTAGTCGACTCGGTAGCCAAAGAAATTGCCCGCCACGTCACTCAAGTCTTCCCGGCCGTAGATGAGGTGTACGAGCAATTCTCGCTCGACTATAACATCATCGAGGTCTTCCTCAATTTGGTAGGGATCGTCAAATACGATGTGCTGTTGGAAGGGATCGTCGAGGAGGGCCTCTTCCATTTCGCTTTTTTTGAGGTACTTGTAAAAGCTCGTGTGCTGGGCCTGGGCGGTGGAAAAGAGACTGCCCTGAGCGAGCAGGAAGAGTAAAAAGAGATAGCGTTGGATCATGACAGCTTTATTTTTAATCAAGGGGATTTAGGGAGAGTCGGGGGCTTATTCGTCGCTGAGCGGACGGGGCTCAATCAGTTCGTAGTCGCGGTAGGTAGCCTGGAGATGCCACTGGCCGCCCTTGCGGTAGACAAATTGTTTCTCGGAGAAGGTGCCGGCCGACCACTGGGGGGCAAAGCGCTGATTTTGGTACTGGACCACGACGCGGTTGGCCGCCAGATTCCCCTGTGGCTGGTACTGGTAGACCAAGCGTTTGAGGCTATGTTCCTCGGCGTCGATAAACAAATCAATGCGCTGGATCAGACCGTCCGCATCGAAGAGGCGGTAATGTTGCTGACCCTCCTCCTGCGCCACGAATTCCCAGTCCTCGTAGTTTTCGAGGAGGGCCTCAATCTGTTCGGGATCCATGCCCCGCCACTCTTCGAATACGTTTTTTAACTTTCCCTCGTGGCGGTGCATCACGATGACCTTTTCCTGATCGTTGACCAAAATGGAAAAGCGATCGTTGAGCAGCATCTTTACTCGGTCGAGGTGATAATAACTGTGGTACTGGTCCTTTTTGATGGCGGCGCGTTTGCTTTGCAGTAGGCGGTCCGCCTCGTAAATGTCGATCTGAACCTCGGTGCCGTAGCGCTGAATTTGGGTGTAGCGATCGCGCATTTTCTTGAGGGCGGTGGGTAGATCCTGGGCCGTGCCGGGCCGGAGCCCGAGCACGAACAAGAGGATCAACAAGAAGGGAAATGAAGTACGCATGGTATTTTGATTTTGAGCGGGATGTTTAGATTTACTCTTCGTTGCGAACGAAATTCCGAGACTCCTGAAGGGTCTTGACCCCATCGATGGTTTCGCGTTGGGTGGAGATCAAATTGCCTTCGCTATCGTAGATGTAGCGGGTGAAAAAGTTGTTGTCGTCGAGAATCTCGGTGAGGCGGTAGTTGGCCTTGTCGTAGACGTAGGTCTGTAGGTTACCATCGGCGGGAAAGATGCGGAAATCATCGTAGTAAGCCGGGTACAAGCCCACGTCAAACTGAATCGTATTGAAGAAGCCCGGGCTGGGGGTAAAGGTCCCTTCGATCCGTTGCCAGCCATCGATGATGGGGCCGGAGGGGTAGATCTCGGTTCCGTCGATGTTGATGGCGTAGCCGCTGTTTTCGTACGTGTGCGTGGCGGGGTGGAGGCCCACATTGATCCAACAGCTAAAGACGTACTCCTTTTGGTCGCTGAGTCGCAGGCTCGACATTTCCCAAGTCGCATCACCGGAAAGGAACATACACTGATCGCCCGTGTGGCCAAAGCCCTTGAGGAGGAAACCATTGTTGTAGCTGGCGTTGCGGTTGGTGGCGTATTTGTAGGACAGGATGGCATCCCCGCCCAAACAGAGGCCATCGGGCAGGTCATCACCCAGGGCCGAGCCGGTAAAGGTGATGACGGTTTGACCTTCCGTGTTGGACTGGGCGCTGGTCGCCTGGCGCTGGACCAGATACTGCTTTCCATTGGGATCGAATAGCCGCATCCAGACCAGGGAGGGCAGCTCGCCGTTGTAGGGGTAATCCACCGTGATCTCGGTACCATCGGAGTTGTAAGTCCCCACGATTCTACCCACGGCCCCCTCGCGAATGCGATCCGTTTCATCGCAAACATTCAAAAAGTCGAAGTGGCCAGATTCGGGTTGGTCAAACTGGTGCAAGTCGATGTTGACCGCGCCGGGCAAATTGACTTCCTCAAATCCTTCGAACGCAATTTCGTAGTGACGCGCGTTGGCACCGACGGCGGTGGGCAAATAATCACCGTAGCCGTAGAGCGCCGAATTGTAAATGCCCAGGATGTTCTTGGTCTCCAAACCTTCCCCGTTGGGACCGTACTTGGTCGTTTCTTCCACCAGTCGCCAGTCGGTACATTCCTCGATAAAGGGATTGCTCCAGTCAAAGGCTTCGAGGGTAAAGGTCCCGTCGGTTTCCAAGTTGACGTCGGTCGATTGCTCGCGGTCGCGTACGTAGGCGTAGCTGCGGTGGGGGCGCCATATGCCCAGCTGGCCCGAGCGGTAGGGGTTGGGATCGTCCGTGTAGTGTGTATAATTGCTGTAGGTCCCGCACGCCTTGTCGACTTCCGTAAACCAGGAATCGCTAAAGGTAGTCGCGTTAACCTGGAGTACGTCCTGAACGATTGGCGTGTAGATTCTGATCTCGCTGGCACTGAATCCCGGAGCGAAGTTCCCAACGCCGCAGTTGAGACAGGTCTGGCTACTCCGGTTTTTGGTGGGGTCCTGATCCAGACTCGTGATGCCACCCACATTCAAGGCCAAGTGATTGCGATTGCCCGAGCGCAGGAGTTGGAAACGGTAAGTCGTTCCCGAAATCATCGGGGCATCGCAGTTGAAGTAAAGTTCCGAGTTGCCCGAGGGGGTGTTTTTCCAAACGTAGGTACCCCGCGTGTAGGGCCGTTCCGCCCCTTGGAGGTAAACCAAGAACTCGTCCCCCCGGACCAGCTTATCGATCACCGCCGCGTTGGCAAAACCCGCTTCATTGATGATGGCGTAGGAAGTGGGGCCACTGCTGATGTTGACCGTGGCTTCAAATTCCAACCCGTAATTGGCCGCGGCCGAGCCCATTGATTCGTAAGCAAAGTGGCCGGGAATATTGTACTGGTAGACCTTGTTGTCAAAGTTGTTATTGACGCTGGTTAGTAGGGGCTGTCCCGTAAAGCGATCGAAGGCGATGTTTTCGGTCTCGACGGTCGACTGGCCGTCGGTCGCCACCACTTTTTTCAGAATGCCCGAACGACGGACCACCTTATTGGTGACGGCGGTTTTGACCCGGGTGGTCGAATGGCCGATGCTCGGCCAGGGAACGGGGAAGAGGGCGGGGAAGAGCAGAATAAACAGTTCGCTGTTGAAATCCAATCCGCCATTGTTGGCCTTGCTCACACTTTCGCGGGCATCGGTAAAGAACTCCCGTTCGACCCCCAGCTCCGCCGTAGTCCGATCGGTACAGCCAGTGCAGTTGGGAACCCCCGGAGCGATGCGATCGGAGAGCAGCACGGTCACTTCGTTGTCGAGGCGGTGCCGCAGTCGACTCTTTCCTCCCAAGGTATACACCTCCTGGGGCTGCTCCTGATAGTGATAAGTGGCCGAGCTGATGGGTTCGGCAACGAGGTGGCCTGCCTCGTCCTGGGCGTAACTCGACACGCTCTTGGGACGGCCGTGCATGTCGTTCAATTCGATCTGGTAGCCCTGAGTGGCGGTATACTTGTCGATCCGGATATCGCCGATAAACGGAATGGGAATCCAGCGCGGTGCCGGATTGCGCTTGTCGCTGATAACGGTTTCCTGGGTGACGATGGGGAAGTCCGCCGCGGTATAGAATTCGTTGACGGTCGCCCCACTGGTGGCAAAGCCACCCCCCAAGGCCTGAATCTCGCTGGGTACTGCTCCCTCCCCCTGCGCCATCCGCAGGGCGTATTCCGAGGCGAGGCTCTTGACCGTCACCCGGCGGTAACCCACTCCCGGACCGGGGTAGTACGATTCGTTGACCGGGTACTCAAAAGTAAACAAGTTGTCTGTACGGTTCTTCACATCGTTGATGTAGTCCTTGGCGTAGCGCAGGGCATTTTCCTCGGTACCCACCGCGGGTTCGTTGGTGGCGACTCCACTACTGATCATCCGCCCGGTCTTCACCAGCCGCTCCTCAATGGGATCGTAGCGTTCCTCTTCCATATCATAATCGTAAACCGTCCCGTAAGTCGGGGTGTCCTCAAAGGCGGACCAGTAGGAATCCTGCATCGTCACTTGTTTGACCCGGATGCCATCGCCATACTTACGCAGGTCGGGACTGTTGAGGCGGATAAAGGACTTGTCGGGATTGAAGACGATGCCGTAATTGCGATCCCGACAAACTTTGTAGTAATTGCGGAAGGTAGCGATCAACTCGCCGATCATGCCCAGGAATTGTCCCAATCGGGCGCCGATGCTGGTGCCCCCGGCATTGCCCAGGCTGTAGCCGTACATTTGGTCCGAGAGATTGAGCTTGAGGTACTGCCAGTTGTTGACCACCATGGGGTGATAGCGCTTTTTACGGATCTTGACGGGGAAGGGTCGGAGCATGATGTAGGCCTCGGTGTAGTGGCCTTGGCTACCCGTACAGGTAGCGTCGACCCCGTAAGATTCGATTTCGACGTAGCCCGTCACATCTTCGTGGTAGGGTTCATCCTGGGGCCCATCGGATTCCAATAAGTTGGCGTTGAGCTTGTAGAACAGTTGTTTGTAGCCATTGGGAGTTTGGTACAAGTCCTCGAAATAAGGATCGAGTTGGCCCTGGATTTCGGCTGCGCTGCTGTTGCTGTTGATCGGGCGTTCGAGGGGGAAAAAGATCTTGCGTCGCTCCTCGTTGGGGTTATCCCCGTCAACCTTACCATTGCTGAGTTTATTGTCGCTGTTGGTCCCCCCAACGCGGTTGATTTGGAACATTTGGGTCGCGCTGCGGTCCTGTACGTAGGCGTATTCGTCGCGTTCGATTTCGAGGTGAATCTGGGAGCCGGAGGGGAGAAAAATATCCGAGAGGTGCCAGGTGGCGGCTTCGGCTTTGAGTTGATCCTTGGTGCTGTAGGTGTGGCTACCATCCAGTGGGTCGCCATCGACTTCGGCGGGGTCAAACTGCTCGGTGTAGGGGCGATTGATATTGGTACAGGGATCGTTTGCGTCCAGATCGCGGTAGGTTCCCCAACGGTCGAAGTGGTATTCCCCGTAATTTTCGTTGCTGCCGTTGTATTCGAAGCGGTAAGGACTCAGCTCGCCCCGCGTACTGCGTTCGTAGGTAAACCAGAGGCTGCGGAGGGTGAGCTTGCCCTTGTTCTGGTTGATGCCCTGATGGGTACCGCTCTCGTCGAGTTGGCCCCAGTTGTTTTGGACGTTGCCACAAAGTTCGTAGGTGTAGTCAAAGTGGACGGTCTTGATGGGGCGGGGATTGCTGCTTTGGTCGAGTTCGATTTTGGAATAGAGTCGGATGGAATCGAGCTTGGCGGAGCGGTCTTTATAGCCCTCCGGGTCGCTTCCTTCGCTATTCGTGCGGTTCTGTAAAATGTTGCTGGCGCCCGCCGCATCCTTGCGTGGGCTGTAGTAAAACTCGGCCAGGTGGGTATTGGTCTCTAGCCGTCCGGGATAAAACTGTTCCCGCTTGCCCGCCATAAAGGTGGCCTTGTCATCGCTCTCGATCATCTTGTGACCCTCCAGGAAATTGGCACCGTAGAAGGGACTCTTCCAGATGTATTCGTTGGAAGTCTTGGCGTAGGTCACTTTCATCCAGTAACCTAGGTCGTCATCGCTGGGGCCGTCCTGAGTGAGGTCGACGTAGTCGGCACCCAGGATGGAGGTCAGCAGGTGGGAGTGAGCGTAGCCGGGTGTTTCGCGGAGGTCGAGAAAATTGCTGGTACCACTCACCTCGTGTTCGATGTCGTCGATGGTATAGCTCCTCACATTGGACCGGTAGGGTTTGGGAATGGAGATGGTCCCCCGGCAGGCGTTGTTGTTGCTGGTTTGATCGACGGCGAAGGTGGCTTGGTACTGGACGTGGTTTTGCACGGGGAGGGCATAATT
>ERZ1740065.2098-NODE-2098-length-12321-cov-11.866053_pt1 | contig 12321 bp, 7 predicted proteins | sample MGYA00581738_ERZ1740065 | MGnify/ENA primary metagenome ERZ1740065 (study PRJEB43018, sample SAMN04849749) | marine metagenome | isolation source: floating plastic debris | place: Pacific Ocean | collected 2008-09-01 | study: EMG produced TPA metagenomics... | reverse complement strand
CCCTTCCACCCCCCCCTCCCCCTCTTCCCCCCTGCTCTTCTCCTCACCGGAGCGGATTTATGAATAAATGTGGTACTAATCTATTTCTTCGCTTTAAAATTGCTCAGAATAAGAAGTCTTAAGAATTCATGAGAAGTCTTAGTAATTCGTGAGAAGTCTTAGTAATTTGTGAGAAGTCTTAAGAGTCCTTGAAAAATCTCAAGAATTCTTGAAGAATTCTTGGAGAATTCTTGAAGAATTCTTCAAGAACTTGCAGGGCAGAGAAATATTTCTGAGAGATTTTCCAGGAAAGAGTGAGCAGCTGAAAAATCATGAGCAAAAAATTAATAAATTGGTCATGAAACCATATCTGACTAGTTGTCCGAAGTCAAACTATGTGATGATCAAAGAAAGGAGAGCTGTTTTTTTGTTCTCCTAAAAAAAGAGCAAAGGGTTCGTTTATATATGACAGTAGTTCTTAGAAAGATTGAGGAATGATATAAGATTGTAGGTGTCTATTCCCAGCCCTAAAATTACTTAATATAACGAGTCTCAAAGAGCTTTTAAGGAATCTTAAGAATTTTTTGATAATTCTTACGACTTCCTAAATCCTTTTTCAAAAAATTTCACGGCGAGGAGACAATTACCAATAACACGAAGCGAATTAAGTGGGGTCGATTTGATCTCGTATAATGCTAAAAAACATGAAAACAATAAAGCAGCGGAACATGAGATGCTGTATAAGACAATCAGCAGATGAGCAATGCAAGAGTGATATGCGTCAGTTACCATTTCGTCTTGTAATTGAGGCAATTTTGAGCAGATACTGTTTGAACTGTTGATTAGCCAAATGGTGTTGGGAAGGGACTAGCAAAGAGAAAATTAAATCGATAATGCGTTACAAAACACGGGTTTGTTAGTAGAAACCAATTCTCAGATCACCTCCACTTGGAGTTGTCTGCTCATGACTTGTTAGACTGAATAGTCGCGTCTGTGTATTTTGATTGGCAATGCATTTTTTGACAGGTTCTTTAGTCGGTGGCGCCCTCCTCAAAGTTATATCTCTGTACTGGTGAGTCAGCTTTACTATTACTATGTTAACTATTATTATTCATCACAGACCATTACAATAATACCATTATTAATTATTAATTGTAATTAAAATATTACATATTATTAAATACTATTAAATATTTCACATTATTAAATACTATTAAATATTACGTATGACCATCAAGTACTACCCAGTGGATATGTGTGAGCTCTGCTTAGCTGTAGAGGGCAAATTCATTTATAATCTTGATGGAACTCATGTCCTAATTTGAAAGAGGATTACGGTGCTTAAACCTTGTCGTCACTGAGTAGTTAGTGGTGTGATGAGTAGATTGGGGATTTTACATGTAGGAAAGGAAACCAGTTTTTGTAAAGTTCCTGTCGATTTTTGTGCCCATTCCCACACGAGTGCACGCACACTCCCGCACATGCCACATGCACGCATATCCATGGGAGAATGACAAAAGCCATATAACCTACAAGTAGGATATACTTTAGCTGTGAGATGGTGACTGGAGTCACGCTCTCTTGGTCTCAGTCATGGCTGGAAGAGAGAAGCACTTGTCTCATACGAATGCTGTTGAACCTCTGAAAGCCCTATGCTGACCATTCTTGCCAACTTTGACTGCAGGTTGTACTGGAGTCTGGCAGTCATGTTGGCTCTCTCATCGTTGATCGGTTTGTTCTGGTACCACTTGGAAAGAGGCAAGAGCGGCACAGTGCCCGCTTGCGGTGCCTTAAACTCCGACAGTGGTGAAACCCAGAGACTGCTAGCAGGAAAAGACAAATGGCTCGAAGAGAACTAGGAGATAACAACATGCACCGACATTATTAACTGCTGTCGATAATGTTAGGTTTCCTCATATGGAGTTTTGAATTTTAAAATGTTTAATTCCTTGAAATAAGCTCTTATGTGCGCCAAGAAATATTAATAAAGAATTATATCAAAACGAATGGTCTTCAATCAACTGCATGGATGTGAGATAAATGAGAGGGAGGAGAGGAACATAATAGTTAGAGGCAAAGAAGAACAGGTATCAGTTGGTAAAGATAGAATAGTATAGGAAAAAAGTGGAGCCTCAGGCTGGAGGAAGTGGGCCAAATACCAAAGCAAAATGAATGAAAGATGAATGAATATGGAATGTAAAGTGATGATAATGGCAGGTGAGACTATCATACCTGTCAACCTTTGAAGCTAAAAATACTGGATATTGTGTTTTTATGAACTTTGAGAAGTCATAGCTCAAAACCCCCTACCCCCTACAGCTGGGATTATATAATATTTGAGTTCAGCTCAGCAAGGTCTAACTGGTGGGCCACATGTGATCATTTGAAAGGCAATAATAAAATTTTTCACCCAACATTCTGGCATCTAGAATACGGGAGACTTGACAGGTATGGAAGTGATGTTAGGCAATTTGGACTGATTGAAGCAAACAAGTGACACCTTCCATTAGGCAGCGGATGGAAATGAAGTTCAGATTGATAGCACAAAGCACCACCAATTGTCACTCAGAAAGCAAATATAGCAATATAGCACACAAATCGAGTAATTGAGTATGTTAAGGTCGGAAAACACGTGAGCACGAATAGTGGTCTGCTGCGGTGATCAGCAATGGGAGAACTGCATTTATTCAAAACAATCGAGAGCGAAAAAAGATTGTGATTACCGTCTTAGATACACATATATTGTAGAATCAGCCAATGGGGCGTCACAGTTCTTACTTTTGACCAATAGGAGATCAGGGTACAGCGAGCATAAAATGCCATGCAACTTCAAATTATAGCAGGTAGTGATATTTACTGACGCCCTGCTAGGCGGAGTGCTGTTCGGCGATTACTTGCTCAATTGAGATGGAAGCTAGAATAAGAATTAAAGGTAATTTCTATTTCCCGGCCCTGAAAGTTCCAGAGGAACTCTTCGAGAATTCGCGAATAATCCTGGAAGAATTTGCGAATAATTCTTGAAGAATTCTTGAAGAATTCTTAAGATTCCTTGAATAATTGTTAAGACTTCTCAAGAATTCTTATTATGAGCAATTTTAGGGCCGGGAAATAGACAGCTATTGAATTGAATGTCCACTCATGTACTCAAAGAGTGTAGTTCGACTAACCACATATCAGCGGATTGCATTCTGTATTCAAACTAGCCCGCAATCTATTTCGAGTGAACAAAATCTATATAAACGTGAGTCATGTTGTGCTATCAATGAGCGGGAGTACAGTCCGAGTTCTCACAGATCAGCGGAGAACTCTCGGTATCCTCTGTGTTGGTAGAGTCATAGGTTCTGTGGAGGCTGATGTTTCTCCAAACTAGTGTCAACGGACTGAATGACAGGATGGCAATGGCGGATGCTCGATACAGCCTGTCAATAATGAAACACAAGGTGAGCATAGAAATCAGAGGAGAGACTAGTAAGTTATCATATTGATATTTGGTATAATTTTACATGGATGAAATACAATTTGACTTTGTTATTCTCCTGTTGCTGTACTTGCAATTGCCCAAAGGCTACCAGGCAACTGCTATCATTAGCTGTCAGCTGATTGATCAACGGTATGACTTGACGTTGACGGCCAAAAGCTAATGCGCGTAGTGATAAACAATATGGCCGCAGAGTATGAAGATTAGTGCGGCATAAAAATGCACCTTTATTCGCCCTATTGACGAAAAGAACAAGCTCCGACTGCAAGTACGTGCTCTGGCCTACGCGTCGCCTCGCTGTTATTCCTCTCCTTACATATGAGTAGGGCTGGCAGTGAAGCATGAATAGTTACAGTTGATAGTCAAACTTTGGCAAGCAAGAATATAGTGTTTGTTGGCAGTGAATTGGCTGTTCACTATCGATATAGTCATTGCCGTTGATTTTCATTCCCTGAGAGAACTTACCACTGAAATGACACAAACTTGAGAAATCCACCGCCCAAAAGCGAACCTGTGAAAGAAAACACAAGAAGTCAGTCGCCGTGAAATTGACCAAGTAAACTGCGTATGGAATGCCCTAGGTGGTCTGAAGAGCCAAGCGATGACTCCAAGCGGGAAGGACAGCATCCAACCCAGACTCTCTCTGACATGCATTTTTGAGTATATCCTTCTGATTTTTTTGCATATTTTGGCGTAATTCTTTCTATCAGTTGATTCACTGATTTGAGATACACGGAGGAGTGATATACTTCGTGGTTACTGTTCCGGCAGAACTTTCTGTCTGTCCTCTGTACCTGCCACTACTATTATAATCAACTTGTGTGATGGGATCACGTGTGTGCAGGTTTTCTAACTATTGCTACATTGGCAGTAACTATTTTTGGACTGGTCGGAACGCCTATGAAAACCTAGGAGCACCTTACAGTCATATAACTGAACCTCGTGAGAACCCCGAAAGACCAAACTATCCAAAGGATTGCCTGAAACATAGAGTTCAAGAATGGATAAGTCTGCACAGGATCACCTATGTATAGTTGTAAACTACCCTGTGCAGGCCTATGCAAACTGTAAGATATACATAGGAACTCATAGGCATTCAGACCGATCAAAAAAATAGATACTACCACTCTTTGACATTATTTACGCTCCTATCGGTAGGTACGCTGGGTTCATAAGCGCCGATGCTAACGCCGGTGCTAACGCCGGTGCTAACGCCGGTGCTAACGCTGGTGCTAACGCTGGCGATAGCTCGCTAGTGCAGACTAAACCTGGCGTAACATCGACCTAATACTAGCATATGAAACCGGCACTCCTACCGATAGGAGAGTAGAAAATGCCCGCTATTTCCATTAGTCTTCTTTGACATACTATGACCATAGATGGTGGATAAGAGAGGAGAATAGAATTGAATTTCACCTGAAAAAATTATCGTGCAAAGCATTGTGTATGAATGAGGCTGATGCAAGCTGTAGCGCACTATAGTGAGGGGTGAAGGTTGGTAGTAGCTTGAAGTTCTAAAACCTAAATTACGTCGTAGGCTATTTGGGCGAGGACTTCATCCAGGACTCTGTGTTAGGTTAATAACAGATGGCGAAGAAAACTTAGTTCTATAGAATCTGTTGCACAAAAGGAGTCTTAACCCCTAGTGTCCTCTTTGTAGAATAAATATAGCTTACTACTTGATGGGTGGTTGAGTTTATTAGAAATAATTTGAAGTATTGTTTGAGCTCTGCAAGTCCGGTAAACCTACCTAATGTCACTCCGATGTTGAAAGCGGTGTTGAACAGACCATTGATGGCTCCAGCAAGATTGGGATCAATATCACAAACTATGTGATTCAGTACAGGCGCTAAGGTGCCTTCGGACAACCCGAACCCGATCCTCTCTACAGCCATGGGTAACATCACTATCCATGGACTGTTGCAGAATGTATACTACAAGATATAGAGGTCTGGAATTATTGGGTATTTACTTCTTTACGATGTAACATATATGACTGATACTAACATAATTGAGAAAACGCGGCTTTAAAAGATTTACTTCTTTTCATATACGCATATTTATCTAACCATAGCTTCATTGCATGCATGCATTTCTCTTCTTTCCAATGAGCTTTGTACCATTGTTCTAGTTTGGTTATTTCTGGAGATGTAGGGGTTTAATTGAAGGCATAGTTTACCTCTGTTATGGTTCACATATTTTAGCACCCCATGAGGTGTTTTAAAGTTTATATGGTACTTCTGGCAATAAATAAAAACCACGTTTCCTTGATTTTGTCAGAAAAGGTCACTTATAGGTAAGAAAGTACTCACTGACATCATTCCAGCCGAGAGAAGGAAATAAGCAATCAAAACACATTTCCAATGACCGATCTTGAATGCGACATTAGAGCTTGAGAATTCTGCGACTATTTGAGCCGCCATTCCTACTGCCAGCACAACACCTGCCATTCAGGGTGAGAGGAAAATATGTACTGCGAACACGACCATAACATCAACGATAACAATTCCAATTGATGCAAAACGATTGCAGCTGAAATAACGGCAAAATAGATCAGGAGAAGACAAATCCAAGCTACCAAAACAAATCGTTGATACCGTTGCTGAACAACTCGCTATAAGCGCTATAACTATAACTCACTGTAGATAGACCTTACAATATATTTGATTTCACGCGCAGAAGTGATAAAGGTACATGGTCAATGTAATGGCAACTCACCCAGCACCCACTGCTCGGCCTTGAGGTTGAAAACCAGCCACGAGGGGATGACTCCGAAGAACAAACCAAAGTTTATGTACTGCACTAATGTCAAACCTTCAAGTAATATAACTGATTACTGTAATCGAGGTATCGATTGCGGCCTAAAGTATAACGGTTTTAAGTGAGGACAAAATATAGTGGTTGTAACTATAATGGATTGGGATGTGTGAAGTTCAGGCTTACTAGGCTCTATAACTAAAAGTAACGCTTCGCTAAAATTGCTGAGCAACTCGCTATAAATGATATAAACAGAACCTCGTTATAATTACAATGATTACAATATCAAATAGAAGAGAAGAAAGGTATGCCATGAATTGAACTCAGTTCTAAGGAAAATCCATGCCTATCATGATGGGTTGCACATGAGAACGAAGGAATATTGAAGAAGTTTTATGCTGCTCAGTCTTAGAACCACTGATAGTTCACTTAATGCTGCCTAAAACTCATTCATATGACATATACTCTCGACTTGTGTCATCCTCCCATCAATATGTGTGCATGCAGCATGTGCTGGAGTGTACACGGGTATCAACAGGAGAAGGACAAAAGCTGTAATCTCAAACAGACTCACAATGACACTGATATATTTTATTCTGTGACAGGTCTCTTAACTTTGGAGGTCAATAGATTTTGTTTATGATGTGCGTACAAAGTAGCGTGTAAAGGGAAAGTTAGCTCATAAATCGATTATAGCCCATATAGCTCAGCTTTAAGAGGCAAGTAACTTAAGAGAACTACCAGAATTGTAGGTGCAGAGGACAAATGATAAATAAATTGGCATCTTCTATTCGCGTATTGGCATGAGCGATGGTGTTATATGCTGGTGTTGTGCTGGCAATAAAAACGGCAAAAGCGTACAAAGTGCAGACTAAAGCTACCGTAGCACCTGTGTAGCACCTGGATAGCACCTGCGTAGCACTGGTGTATGAAACCTGTTGATAGGCGAGCAAAAACATCTGTTGATTTATTGGCAGTTTTTTACTCTTCTATCGGCAGGCGCATGACGTCATACGCAAGCGGTAAGCTGGCTTCAGTCCACGCCTATTAAGATTTGGCAGCAGTTAAGGTAGCTTTAGGAAGCGATTGAGTTTTCTTCATTCCCTGGTCGATTTTTGTGCGCACTCCCACACTTGTGCCCGCCCACGTTAGCACACTCCCGCTCATGTGGTCATACGCCTGCTCATATGCGCGTGCTCCCACTCACGCGCATACACTCCCGCATGTGCTGCATGCGCGCATATCGACAGGAGAATGACAAAAGCCAGCGATTGTGCTGAAGTTAACACCAGCACTTTCGCATCTCACAGGCCTGCCAATAGGAAAGTAAAATTGCCAATAAATTGCTCTCATCTTCAAATTTATCAAGCAGAGCATCAGTGGAAGAAGAGTTCACTTACCCAGACCTGCCAGGATCTTCCTGTCCTTCAGTAAGCGGAGACTCTCTCTAAAACTAGGTTGAGTTTGAGTAATTTCCGTTGGACTTCTGATGCACAAGAGCAGAGAGAATATCAGCATGTTGACGGCAATGACGAGGAAGAATGGAGCCTGAACTCCTGCGTACTGGAATAGGGGACCTCCAACTGCATATCCAACTATAAAGAGGGAGATTAATATCACATGAGTTGAGAAGATATTTGCAATCTGAACACTGTCATCGATGTGAGAACACTTGCGTGGAATATTATTTGTGAAATGTTTGTTTTATATGAATTTCCTACAAAAAATAAACTGAGAATATAATAGTTTGTGAAGAGAAACATTTAGCAGAACGTGCCGCCTCATCGGATCTTCATCACTCAATGGTGAGGGTTGTGGCCGAAACGGTTTTTGGTTCAAGTTTTCATATTTTTCCACAACTGACACTAATAAGTATCTGATATGTCGTTGAATAATATTGTGTAATAAGACTAAAGATCGAGGCTTTTTTCATTCTCCCACTGCTATGTGTGCATGTGGCACATGCATGCACAAGCAGGCACTTGTGGGAGTGTGCACACGTATGATAGCGTGCGCCAAGATTATTCGTGAGCCACTCGGCTATCAATACTTACCAGCTTCTCCAACGGCGAACCCAGTAAAAGCTTTGCTCATGTATTTTGCCTGCTCTCCTGCATCAGTAACAGTAGCTGCCAGCAGAGCCATACCTATTAGTTCATTAAAAAGAACAGGTAAGCTCAACTTTTCATGGGTCATTTGATGAGAACAAGAGCCGCGTCTTGATGATATGTGAGAGGCATCCATGACAGAGACGATTTGGGAACTGGGTGGAAAAGAAGCAACGTGAATTCTGGTTTTGCGTTTAAACTGTAGGCTTAATTTCAAATACTGAGAGTTGTCTATTTCCCCGCCCTAAAATTGTTCGGACTAAGAAGTGTTGAAGAAGTCTTGAAAATTCTTTAAGATATCTTAAGCGTTTTTGAAGTATTCTTCAAGACTTTTCAGGGCAGGGAGATTCTGGCAATTACCCAAATCTCTCCCAACAGTTTTATAGACTTAAGTCAGCAGTAGCGTTGACATTTTTTACTCCTCTATCTGTAGGCGCGCTGGAATCGTACGTCTGTGCTATGCTGATGTTACACCCGTGGTACGCCGGCCTTCGTCTGTACCAATTATGCTTTCACCGAGCTTAAGCCTGCTTTAGTCTAAGCTTAAGACAGGCGTTTACGAAACCGGCGCCTACCGATAGAAGAGTAAGAAATACCGTAATGTTTCATCGTGAAAATAACCAGTAAAAAACTCTGGAGAAGCAGAACAAGACACAGATGGGTTGGAGGAGTATCATAAGTTGATTTCTGACTGCTTGGTCAGAAATTGGTGTCAATGAACACAATGATGAAAACCACGTTCTATAAAGTGCTGGATATCCATGGCAATATTGGAAGCAAAAAATATGGTGACCTCAATGACCAAGGTGTGATACTACAAACGAATCCAAAAACGACTTCTTGAGGTGTTTTTTTGGATAGATTTGCAGCAATTAGTGTCTTTCTGCAGGAGAACGGGATTTCATAGTCCCACGCAGCCTCTTAGTAAGAACTTACTTATGAACGCTGGTCATACCAAATAAAGTTGTGGTGGAAATAGAGAGGGCGATGCCTTCAAGGAAAACTAAGTCGCATCAACAGAAAGTTATATTGTACAAATTTGTTGTAGCACTGATAGCTTATCAGACTTGGGTGAACTGCGGGTTGCGTTTGGTGGTGTCACCTGACTGTAGTTAAGGTACAGTCATGGTAGTTTTATTGCTATATGTACTCGGGCCTTTACCAGAAGCATTGGCAGTATAAAATTCACTGAATCAAAAGATGAATAAGAATTTGGTTTTTGTCATTTTCCTGTCAATTTCCGTGCACACTCTCGCACACCAGGTCAACTAGGTCTGTTTAAGAAGGAATATTAGAGTGAGACCTGAGAGTCCTTACCAGTAACAATCATCAGAGCATTCCCTGCACCTTGTGGAATTCGGGTTATGGCCATTATGGCGTAGTTACGAGCGTACGCAAACGTACATGTTGATAGGAGACAGAGACTGATGCCTAGCATGAGGAAGTGTTTGTAGTACCTCGGACCAAACCTGAAATATGCATTAAGCAAGTGGTACATAAGAATAATAAAGTTAATAAGAGAATACAGATATAGCTTTACATGCAACATTCGTTAGCGAGAGTAGCTATACAGCCTACCTGACAAGAAGGAAACCAAAGGTCAGAGTGGATGCAGATTCCACTCCCTGCTTGAGACCGGACAGAAATGAGACTTGGAAGCCATATTTTTCTATCAGCTCATCTCCCGTCTGATTTGCGGCTGGCGTTAGATTCCCTAGCTGGTCGATGAAATGTGAGGAGAACATACGACCCGGATGTTTGTTGATATCGAGGACTAAGCGTGGAACAATTGGATCTGCAAAGTTTCAAAGTGATTCTTCTCTTTCTCACAACCGGAAAAGTCAGATGAGCGCTGAAATTTAATCAGCTGAAACTACATATCCGGCGGCCTCAGAAAATTCCCAAGTCAATCTCTAAACAGATTCTACAGCATGATTCACGCTATCCTATCCAATGGCTTTATTGAATAACTCAGACGCTACATGGTAGCGTTATTTATTGATTGAGTGATGCTCAGTGTCCTAGCTTGTAAATCATGCACCAGAACTACCAATTGGGCAATATGTACCATTGTACAGTCATTGTTACATAATAGCTAGATAAATTAAACTAGAGAACATTTAGGATAGATAATTGAAAATAATGAAAGTTTAGGATAACAGTTAGCACTCACTGATGACTGCGAGGATGATGGTGTCGTTGCACGCCATCAGGAAGAAAGCGAAACCAACCAGATACTTCTGTGCTGAGCTGTGAAGCTTTCCTTTGCCTGATTTCTTGCTAAATAAACCAGAAACTGGACTCAAGGGAGAATTCAAGCTAACACACTACGGCGATAGAGCTTTGTGCCACGGAGCTAATGCTACTGAAACTTAGACATCAGTTGAAATACTCAAATATTCCTGTTGCTCGTAAATAAATAAACCAGCCATTACTGCACGCATTGAGGAGCTATGCGAGGCGAAGCAATCACAACTGAGCAGTTGGTTATGCAGTCAACAGACGCAAGCTGCCCTTCGGACAGCTATGAATTGTTAGCTTCAGTGACAATCAAGAAATCCCTAGATCTATCCATTGAGACGGTAAAAAAAAGTTCAATCAATTTTAATCAACTTCATAGAGGTTAGACCTCGGTATTAATATGTATGCACAAGAGAGCAGGCATAGAGATCTGTAGGTCTATAGGTTGATGGAAAAATACAGATAGTTGAATTATGATGCACAGAGGTGTTATGGGATGTGAGTTGCAGTTTACCAACATCCATGATATTTACTACACGTGACAGCCGAGCAGTGAATGTTTGTAGCTCCACTACCAGCATTCACTTCGTCTGATCAGCATGCTGGTCATGGTTTTGCCTAAGTGTGTGACAGTCATGTGATCCCATACGCTTCGTTTCATCTTACAGTCCTTGCACTGAGTCTAAAGATAAGATGATGGGCTTGGCAGTGCCGTGAAGGAATGCTCAAACGCTACTAGCCTAGCTCTACTCTTCAGCTCTATGTTAACCTTCATATGCACAGGCGATCAAAGATTGAAGGTAATGGAGGACAACTTTTAAATCAAACTGCAAAATATTCCTGCTCTCCACACTGATTGAAAATACAAAGTCGTTACGGAGTACCCGCCGACCACCTGTGGAGCACCTGCGATCTTGGTATAGAGATACCTTGTAGTAATTGCACTATTCATATGGAAATGTGAAATGATCTTCACAAGTCCAATGGCAAGTAGAGTTGATGTATTGGTGTTAGTAGAGTTTCGATGCATTCGGTCTAACAGCGGTACAGCTAATCAGCACCTTCTTACAGAATTACTTTTCATGCTATACCTTTTACAATAAATATATATAGATGTAGGCAATATCGTTTTATCTTCCAGTGGACTTCCCTAAGTTTGTTTAACAATAGCATAGGGGTATGTTTCTGGATAAATCTGGCATATGCCTGCATCTAGGTGTCATGACCAGCGTGCCAATGCGATATGAAAGCACAAGAAATATATAAAGTGAAAGCTGAATGCTGTTGTAGCATCAGGAAATGGTAAAACACTCACAGGATGTTGTTGGTCATGTTGACTAGATGGTTGGTGCATGAGAGTCTACTGCTATCTTCAGATAGAAACGCTGATCCAAAACTAACCAATTGCTACCCGCTTGATGGTGTCATACTATACTGCTACCACCGTCACTGTGAAAGCAGTACGGAGATGAATGAAGACAACATACGCTTAGTACCAGCACAAACTTGACTCAATCTTATCATGTCCGCTATATTTAATTCTTACTCCGTTAGCTGAGAAACTTGGTAGACCACAGGTGCTACAGATACTCCAGGTATAACCACAATTGGCACTACACTGCGCTGAGTTGCACCACAAACTTACCTTTTGTAGTAAATGAATAGTTGAAAACATATCTGCTCCTCTTAGCGGTCAACTTTCTTGGGGGGGGGGGGGGGGGGAGGGGGGGGGGGGAGGGGGGGGGGGGGGGGGGGGGG
>ERZ1740065.2097-NODE-2097-length-12325-cov-12.095110_pt1 | contig 12325 bp, 14 predicted proteins | sample MGYA00581738_ERZ1740065 | MGnify/ENA primary metagenome ERZ1740065 (study PRJEB43018, sample SAMN04849749) | marine metagenome | isolation source: floating plastic debris | place: Pacific Ocean | collected 2008-09-01 | study: EMG produced TPA metagenomics... | reverse complement strand
GTGACGGCCGGTGTCGTGACGGCCGGTGTCGTGACGGCCGGTGTCGTGACGGCCAGTTAACTAGCTGTATTTTACTTTGCTAGTGGGAGGCTGGCAGACTTTGACTATCAGGTACTCGACTCCTGGTACAACTGGATTCTCGACAACCAGAAGCTTAACGTTGATCTCATAGGTGAGTGACTTCTGCCATGTTGTTTAGTAACTGGCCATACCCCTTCCGTACCGCCGCAGGTAACATTGCGTTATTGTTATACAGTTTACCTGCGAGCATCGCCACAGACCTGTCTCGAACGAATCAAACAGAGGGACAGGAAAGAGGAGTCTGGCGTGTCATTGGTTCGTATTATTGCTGTTCTTATCCGTCATCATGGAACTTCAAACTGATGTGATTGCTTATGATGCTTGTAAAAGTTGGATGCCATTGGTGGTTGTAATTGTAAGAACTGATGCGATTGGCTATGATGCTTGTAAAACTTGATGTGATTTGCCAATGCACTTGTGAAAGTCAATGGGATTGGTGATGGTAATGGTATGTGTTTAGGAGTATTTGACGGCGCTGCACACGCTGCACGAGGATTGGCTGATGAAGGGAAAGCGCCCTCTACCCTACACCGTGATGGTTGTTGACGCTGAGAAAGGTAAGCAGGCGTCTGTTTTCCATCCATCTGATCTATGTGTCTGCTGCTGCAGTAGACATCAATACATACACTATGACAGCAGTGTAAACAGAATTAGACCTTGGTTGTTCAGTATTCAAATGTTCAAATTTGTTCCATTGTTTGTCCTTCATGGGGCCATTAGACGGACCCCAAGACAGCCAATCGGCAGGAGATTGGCGGTTACCCAATACTGTTCCAATACGAATCAGTGATTTCCATCCTGCGACATGGTCAAAACTACTGTAAACATAGAAATCTTAGCGACCTCCGACCTCACAATAACACCTATAATAGCGACCTCCGACCTCACAATAACACCTATAATAGCGACCTCCAACCTCACAATAACAGCTATAATAGCGACCTCCGACCTCACAATAACACCTATAATCGTGATTTGATGAAAGTTCAAAAGAAAGCACTAAAAATTCTAGGTACTATTATTAGAAATACTGCTAATTTGAGCAAACCGCTATCGTTTGACAACACTAAAGCATCTACTTGTATTCCAACTCTGTGATCCCTCACTGATTATGTTACAGAGTGGGACGATCTCAAAGCAGAAATTGAACAGAAGAAGCGCCAGATCCTGGGAATGTGTTCGTGATATTCTTGCTGCCATGGCAACCATACTTCCCATCAACAGTTTTGTGTCATGAGTTTTCCTTTTAGATGCAGGTAGTCTAGCTGATCTGGTTCTAGTTCGCCAACGTCCCAATTTTTTATCTTTTTAATAGTACGAATGCTGTTGTACAATATCAACGTCTATGTCTACTGTCAACGTCTATGAACTACATTGAATATTATTTTACTGAAAGACCAAGAATCTGAAATCTACCATCATTCTGTATCATCTCTGTTGTAACATTATGTGTCCTTCTGCATGTATTTTACTGTTTATGGACACATTTCTGTTTGTCACATAACATTTCAATTTTACTATGGGTCTGACATCTCTGCCCGATACTGTCTCGATTTCGAGAAATAAACGATACGATTATACAATCTATTTCTTGCTCACCACATGATTTGAATGTATTGAGTTATTTTGCTGTAAGCACTCTCACCGCTAACACTCATTCACTTATTTGTGTTCTAATACTATTGTGAGTAAAAACAAATGCATTAATTGTGATTTGCTATAATCGAAAAAATCTCTTTCAGTCAGTAGTTGTCAGTTGACATCAGTTACTGAAATTCACATTCATTCTACAGTGCAAATAATTGACGATTTGTAAAGTTCAGTCAAAATCACAACTATTTTCTAGCCTACAGTATCTCCTTATGCTGATTTCGGAATCTTCCCTCCTTTCCCGTGTTATTTCAATCTCTCCTTATGTTTACCCCTCAATTCACCCCTTCCCTTCATGTTGCAATGTTTCCTCATGCTCATCCTTCAATGGCCCCTGCCGCATTTATGTTCTGTAGAACCGGACTTGATAGTGATGACCCCGAAAATTGCAACAAAAAATGATGGCTATCGTGGAATTATCAATAAAAATTATGCCCATTATACCTTATATAGGAGTTGTCTTCCCATTTATGAAATCGCTATCGTTAGATCACTATCATTTTTATTCGTTGATTTTGAAGAACGCGCTAAAATTTCTGTCGCTATCAAATCCGGTTCTACAGTACCTCCATCTGCAAGGCTGGCTGTGACTTTGTTGGGAAATATTTTCTGACCTTGTTTCAACGCTGAACCGTGGCATTGACCCACAACTTTCTTAGTTCAAGTGTGTGACACACTATAGCGACTACGGAAAAGTCAAATTTGGGTGAGTATGAAAAGCTTTGACATATCCATGGCATGCTACTGCTTGTATTGAATAAATCACGCAATTGACACCCAAAGAACTTAAAAGTTATTCTCGTAGAAGTAAATGCTATCTTTCCTTACTACTAAAGAGAGATTGAGAGAGAAATTCGTCTCATATTAATGGAGATTATTGGAGATTTCCTAGCTGGTAAGAAAAAGGATAACAAACTTCCTACAAAAAAATATAGAAAAATGATAATCATGAAACACACAGAATCTTGCCTAGTTAAAATTGAGCACACGTTCCTACGTCTCAGGATACTGTGGACCTCTTTCTTTGGTTAGCATTGAACACAGCTTTTGGAATGTCGGAGGCTGACCGAGACTTGGCGTCTGGCAGCAACTTGGGGCAGGAGACGTGGCCCTTCGTTATTCCGTCACACGTCTTCACAAGATCATAGGCAATCTACGAAACATTGTCAGATATAGGAGTGAAGCTATTCAGGATTCTGGGTTTCAATTTGATTTCGATTATTGACTCTAGATAATCGACGATTCAATTATTCGATTATTCAATGGCCAACTTCATAAGATGAATAACTATGCTTATGCATTCCGGCAACAAGAAGATCACGAGCAAGTTATAGCTACACCATTCTGGATGTAGCAATGAAGAATGTAAAAACTCAGATGTGTAATGAGCTGTGACAACATGGATAAGCGCTGCGGTTACATTTTTGAAGTGAAAAAGCAATGAAGGCACACGCTCTGAGCCTAGAGATAATTGATTTTTCAGACAATCACTAATCGCGGATGCATCTTTAGGTAAATCTATTAAGAGACTACGATGCATCGGTTCACCCCTAGCCAGACATAGTGTAAAACTGAAATGATTTCGCTCGCTATCTCAGAGTGAGCAGACGAATCACAAACAATAACCAAAATACCTATTCTTGAGGCGATCGTGCCACATGCGGAGTGTAGTTAGAAGAAGATATGCCCACACACAAATTTTACGCTTCATCGCAAAAATTTTGCGCTCAAAAATATTTGCAAATTTACATCAAATTATATCATATCATATTATATACTACACTACAGTAAGCTGTGACACACGAGTGTGAGGGGGGAGGCAGTTTGTTTCTCGTATAATTTACACTGGAAAACAGAATATTTTAGCAAATTGAAAATTTTTGCGATTGACTCGACTGGAATAATACCAAGCGCATTTGATGTCATTTTATGAGACACAGTTTGAAGTATGATGGCAAGGAATGTAAAATCGCAAATATTTTACTACAAAAAAATTCCCTTTTATGGTAATATCCATACTAGTGCTTGGCCGATACTACAAGCATTGAAAGTATCGTGATACTGGCTGTTTTTGACATTCAATACCTGGGCTTTCCATTCTTCTGGTTTACATACCAGCTGTGCGATACTGTCAATACTTGCTGGAAATGCAATCATTTCGATACTTGCTGACCACAAACATTCCCATCTGCCCTAGAAATGGCTCTGCATGCTAGCAAGAATCGACAGTATCAAATTGATTTAGCAGGCATCGGAGCTCCATGGTATCAGTATGGAGTATGGAAAGTATCAAATCTCTGTGCTTCGGTATCGATATCGTTTCTGCTCTTAGTATCGGCCAAGCACTAATCCATACCTACACGCTGTAACAATGTTTTCGAAAGGGCATCACACAGGTAATCACACAGGAAATCATACAATGCTACCACTGTAAGTCAGAATCCTCAAAAAACTGTACATTTCCAAGACCGATGGTAGCGTTACGCCTCTGATGACCTCCGACCCACAAAGACAACGTACAGCCTGCAAGAGAAGACAAATCTCACCTCGTCTGACACAACGGAATCTTTCTTGTAAGCGGGATGACTGCAGACGAACTCTCTCATGAACCTGCAACACAGAGGTATGAAGTAAATAAAAAGGTAAAAACTGGACAAGCTGGGAGTTCTATCATTGGCGATATCTTTCTGTCTTTATCATAACTGATACAAGGAGAAACAGGTAAAATTAGGTCAACTGTTTAACATGAGAGAGACTAGAAGTAAGTCAGTGATGCTCGACTGTTTTAGTAAAATATTCCGCTTTCAGTAGCACTAGGCTCTAATACATTATCGAAATACTTCCACGGTCAACTTGAGATAATTAAACCCCGCCCACTCACCGAGCCGTAGTTTGGAGTGTGCCAGAAGCGCGGGCACTGATCAAGTTGAGGTACTGTATGACGGTGCAGCGCGTGTCCACGTCCACCTCGATATTGTTCATGTAGTCCTTGATAAACGGTATCAAACCAGTGAACACGTCCGCCTTACCGTTGATTATCTCATCAATGGTCAGTTCCTATTGGATAAAGGCATAAATAGGTCAACCTCTCTGGCAAACAAATGGTCTATCAGTACACGGCTTGTAAGAAACTATAGATCCGGTGTCCCGACGATTTTACTCAACTCAACTCAAGGATGGCTCATGTAAGGGCAGGTGCCATGAGGAAAGGAAGCAGAGACTAAAGAACGTTCCCTTAGGTTACCAGGGAAACGGGTAAACAAGCATCAACTAAGTATAAATAGCCTCCAGGCAGTGCTAACTGCAGAGAAAATAGGAACAACTAACAGTAATACATTAATACATTAATACAATAATAGAGTAATACATTAATAGAGTAATACATTAATACAGTGATACAGTAATAGAGTAATACATTAATAGAGTAATACATTAATAGAGTGATACAGTAATACATTAATACAGTACACTAATACAGCAATACATCAATACAGTAATACAATAATACAGTAATACAGTAATACAGTAATAGCGTAGTACAACAATACATTAATACATTAATAAATTGAAAAAATTAGTAGTACAGTCAACACGGTAATACATTGGTATGGACTGTATGAAATATCGATAGTAAAGGACAAAATAAACAGGAAGAACACTCAGTATTGAAGCTGGAAATGTGCCAGAAGCCTAATTCTGAGTTATGATCAAAGGCTAACCTCCACAGCAGCGTCAGCAGCGTCAGCAGCGTCGGCAGCACTTGCAGTGTTACCAGTATCTGTGCCGTTGGCTGTGCAGCATGACTGCGGAGTTCGTACTAAATTAGTACGAAAGTAAAACCTACAGAAAAAACCTCAAATGACGACAATTGTAATGAGCATGGCATACCGTGTTGTATCAGCTCTCCGCGTCTAAATACGACAAACGTGAGACCTCAGTATGAATTCAAGCAGTATGGCGGCTTGATTTCAGCAGGGTGAGTAGATTCAAAACTAGTAAACAAAGCTTTTAAATCATCTATCAGCAAACAAACACAAATCAAATGCTCATTTCCTTAGACACTTGTTCTATAGTCAAGGAAATACAGTACAGGCAGGAGGAGCCTTAGCTGGAAGGGGGAGATAACTCACTTCTCATTAAGAACGGCGTCGCGTTTCTGAGCTCTCTCCACGTTCTCGTCGACCTTCGATATCGGGATCAGGGTATTGAGATTGTAAGAGAGGATAACTCTAGTCATCATCACCACGAAGACGGTGAGAGCGGCGTTCTCAAAGTCGGTCAACTGGCACTCGGTCGGCCGGAACTCAACTCGCCAGCCGATCGTACTCTTGGGTGGAGGAGGCTTGAATCGCATCGTCTGCCAGTTCGTAGACTGGATGCACTCAAAATGTTCTGTCTCCACAGTGTCATCCAGGTGGATTCGCTCGGAGAACAACGAGACTGGATCACGGATAAAGAGATGAGCAAAGTGCCTCGATAGCTGCTCGTCCATACCGCCTTCAAATCAGACATAAACATCTGTCACTCGCAATGAGACTTCCAGTATGAATGCCGAGGAAACAGAGTCTGGAGAAAACATGCTGTGGAACTGCATTTGATGGCGACATAAATGTTAGCGTTTCTTTCAAAATCATCAAGAAATAAAAATGCTATTGATCTAATGATAGTGATCCCATAAATGGGAAGACAACTCCTATATAAAGTATTATGGGTATAATTTTTAGAGCGAAGTCCAACAATAGCGATCATTTTTCGCCACTATTTTCGCGGCCGTCAAACTGTCGCTATCAAATCCTGTTCTACAGTAGCGCGATAACTGGGGATTTACACAAAATATGCCTATTCCTTCTATAGTTAGAAACACGGAGCAATCCAGCAGCAAACTGTAAACTGTATATATAAAAGTGAACAGTACATGATTTCGAAATTGAACGAATACCTTCATGCAATGTACAGTGAATTGTTGCAAACTAACTTGATTTAAATGAAGGACAGCAGGCGTTAGGCATTTGGTGCTTTCAATGTTCTATGATATATTTACAAACATATAATATGACCATCATACAAGACCGGTCCACTGCTTCATGCTGGAGGGAAGGGTAGCATACACACCCAGGGGAGACAAGGAGTTATTTCCCACTCCACTGGGTACTAGGGGAGAGTAGTATTAGACGAGTTACCATCAATGAGTTGCTGACAGATGGCGCTGTCATATATTAGGTCAATGTTGTTGTAGGGCAGGCCGTCGGGAGACAGGTAGCAGTCGATCGAATCGTAGCGAGACTTGTTGATGATGAAGCGATCTTTCTGCAACGGGGCGTCGCCCTGCTCCTCGGCAGTTCGATCATCAACAGACGCGGCTATCGCCGACCACCTGAACGCAGAAAGGCAATGTCACAACATGTGTTAACAACTCGGTAACTGCAGCAACTGCAGGAAGAGAAACAAAACCCGCAAAATCTGAAGGAAACGAGTGAAATGCCCAGATGAGAATTCTACAGAAAATGTGTTCATGCATGTTAAATGGTGTCTAGCATGCAGAAAAGTTTTGAAACCATGACGTTTTCCTCATGCACCGAGGCTGCATGAGCTAGTAGAAAACGTAAAGAGGATTTTAGCAATTCAGAAACGTACGAGCCAGGCGGCTGCAAATCAATTGGTTATTACAATTATAGTAGTTGAATCAACTCCATCACTGTTCTTACCAAATCGCTACGGCAACAGGCAAGGCTGAATAAAACTGTAGTCAATTCACACGCTCTCAACGCTGGTAGGTGGTATACTAAATCAAAACAAGTACCTGCAATCTATATAGCACTGACAAGTACCTGTGATCGATGTCGGCCAGGTAGCCCCTGTAGATGGGCGAGGCGGCGCTCAGCGCCATCAGTATGGGGGTGAGAGGCGTCAGCTGGTCGTACAGGTGCCTCGCCTCCGTGATGTTACACGCCTGGAATGTCATCTGCAGACACGAGCAGCCCATACCGAAACCCATTGCATCCATGTATATCTGGTCGGGCCGACTTCTCTCGCTGCCGGCAGCCGGCAGCGACTCAATGAAGGGTCGCGGAGTGTTGCTGTCGACATATATTGGCACGTTGATGATCACCTTCTCCCCGCGCCTCTCACGGATGTTACGCGTCAGCGTCTTAAAGCGTGGGTGTGCGTTGTTGATCGCTTCATCAGGGTAAAACAGCGATCTGAAATATAGGCATGACTTCATCTCACTACCTTTCACTACGCCACACTCAGATGGTTGAGAACTGATGTATGGTTTTCATTTAGGCTGTATACTGTGCAACTCCGGCACAGAGAAGACATCAGCCCTCAACCCTGGTGCAGCAGCCGTGTGGAAACCGGACTTGAAGAAGCTTTGACTAACAAGTTGACATCGGCATATGGACAATGCTGGTAATGTACTGGTAGCAACTGGCAGGTCATTGGATACTCCAACTTACTGATCGCTAGTAATTATACCAGGCATGGCCAAGTGGAGATAACACCCAGCCACACAAGTGAAGAGAGCTGTTTCTTACGGCTTATTATAGCATAATTTCCAAAAGTAAAGGAGTTTGTGACGTCAAGACGTGTCATGACCATTACTTACTGTGACAAAAATACTGAGTAGGCGAGCTCCCTTGGTGAAAGAGCTTTTGTCTTTTTTAAAGTATTACTCTAATGGAATTATATTCATCTATCACATATTTAATTTATATTAATTAAATTATCTTGCGAGTCACTTCATATCATGACTTCGTATCATGACTTCGTATCATGACTTCGTATCATGACTTCGTCATTTGAGCATTTTAGGCAGAGAATATTTTCATACAGTCTAACACCATGAGTGTCACGAATGTGACAAAGCGTTGCATCATCACCTCGATATGCCGTCGGACGGCCGGGGCGCATACTCTGGGCTCGTGAAGTCTGGACAGCCGAGTCGAGGGAAGACAGTCAGAGAGAGTATCGACTCATTCTGACCCTCCAATATCGCCATGACTTGCTCTCGCCTCTTCCTCATGTTATCCTCCACAGTGTTGAAGTGTGAGCTGAGGGCACCTGCAGCAATACGTCATACCATCCACATTCCAACAACGTGATGTGAACCAAACATGTAAGGGAGGCGGTAATTTTCCACAACGGTGCAGGATAGCATTGGAGAACACTAAAACGTTTGAACATAGACCATTTTAATCTACTACCAGTCGCATCATGATAGCGTGTCTCAAATTTCCTTACATGATCCTGAATCTCTCGCAACATGAGGAGGTTTGTCCAACCTAGGATAGCACATGTAAAAATCAGTCTACGACGTATAACAGGACAAAAAACCTACCGTAAGGTTTTCCAGGGATTCCCTCTACCATATAACTGGCATACTCATCCGCCCAGAGCACACCCTGTAAAACAGCAAAATCTGTGACTGTAAAACAGTGAAATATGTGACTGTAAAACAGTGAAATATGTGACTGTAAAACAGCGAAATATGTGACTGTCACACCCCAGGTGTCATACTCACTAACAGCGGTAAGATATACACCATGTACTGGAATTCCCTTGCTGGGGAACTTTTTTGTGAATGTTCACAATAGCGAAAAAACGATCACAAAATACTTCAATGCTTCTATAGCGATTATAGTAGTCATGAATTTTCTTGAAAATTTTTTCTAATCGCTAACAGTTTTCCAGAGAAGTTTCCTGGCATTGCCAGAAAGGTTTTCCAGTGACTTCTAGTATACAGTATGTCACACAGCCAGTCCAATAATACTTCAAGATACAATCGGTAGTTATCCCCACCTGGTCGTCAGATTTACTTCGAAGTTTCTCCAGATATTTCTGTGCCTTGAGGCAGAGCTGGACTTTCTTCTTGTCATCATCGAAGCGGATTAGAGTGTACTCTATCTCATCACCGAAATACAGGCAGTCGTTGGATCGATCTAAGTATAGAGATTCACACCGATGGAACGTGACGTGACGTACAGGAATGTGACGGACGAGAAAGTGTCGATTACGTAATACGACTAGCATGGCAATAGTGCAAACAGTGTAGATTTCGTGGTCACCATAAAATCAATTATAAGGTTGGAAATTTTCGCTGATCGAAAATGAGCTTGTAGCACCTTGTTTCCGTACGTTACGGCCCAGCGTTAGCGGCGGAGCGCTAACGCTGGGCCGCGCTATTGCCAGTCACTATCTAGCCTCTCTTACATTTAAATCTAAATGAAATAGTTTTTCAGTAACAGTGAATAAAATTATCAAGTTCATTATCGCCATCATCCAACTTTTGAGCTGATGGCAGCTTGTCGATACATACGGAATGATGACATCATCAGCAAACTCCAAGGTGGTCTCAACTACTATCAAGTACAAACTGGCTGAGTTATGTACACAAGGACACTTTCTGGCACTCGAGATTTCAACACACAATTAAGCTTGTGGAGTATTTTATCTGACAAACAGAGATAACCCTGTAACCAGTCCGGTGAGTACCGTTGTACGAGCATGGTGATCAGATAACAAGTGTGCGTATCAATGTTTGAATATGTAATAAAACACGATGACGTAGGTGAAGCCATGAGGGCAATGCCCACTAGGTGCCCTTCCCCCAGCCAACCCGCGTGTGGTACCATAAACCCCTACGTCACTAGACTGGTTGATATCTCCAGATACCTGACTAAGTGTGTGTACAAGAGTAAGTACGGTACAAGAGTAAGTACGGTACAGGAGTAAGTACTGTACAAGAGTAAGTGTGTAGGTTACAGATAAAGAGTCCACTGAAAACACTGAGGATCAAAACAAGTCTACAATGTGAAACACAACAAAAAAAACCTAAAATGAGTTTTCCGGGGATTCCCTATACTACAAAACTAGCATACTCTCACCCCCCCCCCTCCCCCCTCCCAGAGTACACCCTGAAGATGCAGCCATTGCTAGGCTCTCTTACTAGGCTACAGGAGATCGGTTTATGGTTTGATAGGCGAGTTTTGTATGACAGCGTCTGACAGGCTGACTGTACAAACAGCCTGTTTGTACAGTACTGGTAAGCTTACAACTAATGAAAGCTAAACCGATAGACTGCAGAAAAATACTGGTGGTCAATAATCAATATGGGGGAGGGGGTGTCTCCCATTCCCTTCCTATTACTTCAAACACAGGCTTCTATTGCGCAAGTGTTGGTCACGCTGGGCTAAAAAATATGGTATAAACAAATATCATACGGATGAACAGCTAAAAAAAATCGTAAAATGACCTTCACCTTCACATTCATTGATTGCAGTATCGTTTCTATGTGGGTTTGTATCACTATTCAGGCATTTCAAGCTGCGTTTAGCCATGCCATTTTCTATGCGATCCAATAATCTAGTTTGTGATTACACATTCCTGAAAGTTTGTGTGGAACTTGGATCAGGGCACACAGTCGAACAGTCACTGAACTCAGTCTATAACTATAAAAGGACTGTCGTTAGTAACTAACTAGTGTGTGATTATTCGACAGTTGCCCATTTTTGAAAAGCGCTTGCACTGCACATCCGGATACCAGGCTCGCGAGGAGACAAAAAGTAAGGTTGAATACAGCATGGGTGAAGAATATTTCCATACCGGTGATACGCACGATAATGAAAAAGGTAACAGCATAGAAAGAGTAAAATATGGCAATAAGCTGTTGGGCCTGTCAATTTTTGGTATAATCTGATGTATTTTTGATGCACATACTGAGAAACATTTTGGTTTTACACTAGGTGAGCTTACACTCTCTCACTCCAACACAAATCATGTGAAACTGTGGGTTTAGTGGTGAGTATTAGGATGATGTAGGTCCACATAGCTTTCATCTCTAGATGAGATGTATCCACTAGCAAGAGCCTCTTTCTGGTCGAGTATTTTTGCAGAGGGTAGGCCTAACTAGCATTACAAGCCAAACAAGCTTAAGTTTAAAAAGATTCATTAACGTTATCATACTGACCTTTAAGTCTGTTATAGAGATTAACGAGCTGGGCGACACCATGCTGTCTGACGTGATCTGCAAGAGCCTTCGTCTCTTCCCACGACAGAGGGGTGCCAATAGTCAGCAAACCCATTGCTTCTCTACTATTCCAGTTCAACTAGACACTTGGAAAATAAAAATGTTCGACGACTCATCATCTTGCTAAGAACTGTGAATATGAGGGGGAAGCCTCAATCTTTCGCAAGGAAAAATACCAGTAGTCAGTACTAAGTAAGTATTTGCGTTGGACCATATGTATAACTGTCTGATAATACTCATGCAAGCAAGCAAGGAGAACGATTTTTTTTTCTGACTTGTACGGAGATGTAATACAGAAAACATTAGCGAGTAGTTACAAACGCACCTTACCAGTAGCGATCCTCTATCAATATGAGTGTGTTTACTTACAGTGATCGAAACAGTGACCGGCACAGCTTTTGCAAAGTCATTCATCACCGTGCAAAATTCATTCAGCGTGATAGGCACACACCGTTGTGTGTATAAGTAGTCGGTGGGGGGACGGGGGCGAGGGGGGGGGGGAGAGGGGGGGGAGGGAGGGGGGCTGGGGGGGAGGGGGGGGGGGGGGGGTGGGGGGGAGGGGAGGGG
>ERZ1740065.2096-NODE-2096-length-12325-cov-13.086879_pt1 | contig 12325 bp, 15 predicted proteins | sample MGYA00581738_ERZ1740065 | MGnify/ENA primary metagenome ERZ1740065 (study PRJEB43018, sample SAMN04849749) | marine metagenome | isolation source: floating plastic debris | place: Pacific Ocean | collected 2008-09-01 | study: EMG produced TPA metagenomics... | reverse complement strand
CCTCGCCTCTTTCCCCTCTTTCTCCCTCGTTCTTCCTTTATGTTTTTTTTTGTGTGTTTGTGGGTTTCGGGCTATGGCTCCTTAATCTTCAGAAAACCTGAATCTCCTGTATTTTAAGCCTGTCAGGTTTACAGCTACGCTGACCCATCAGAAGAGAGACCACTGACTGACCTATTTCATGTGGCAGCTCATGGCACAAAATGGCGATCGAAATCGTGAGTCCCTCCTTCCATGAGGAGGCGAAGGCGGCGCCGATAGCAAGTCCATCGACGCAATTATGGAGGGCGTCGCCAGCTATGATCATGTATGCGATTGTCGGTAACTTGTACCAGGGGGCGCTTTCATTGAATGACATTTCGCTGAATCCTGACATCGACATGTTCTACAATTATGAGAGCACTTGCATCAACTTATGTCACTTATGGTCAAAGAAAAAGTAAATGCGAATGAACATTAAAAAACGTTGTTTAAACAAAATATTTTTGCATTGATTACATGTGGTGAAGTGTGTGAAGTGTGTGTAGTGTGTGAAGTGTGTGTAGTGTGTGAAGTGTGTGTAGTGTGTGTAGTGTGTGTAGTGTGTGAAGTGTGTGTAGTGTGTGTAGTGTGTGTAGTGGGTGTAGTGTGTGCCATGCTTGTCTTGTGAGGGCAGATATCCGTGGTTCCGGCTCCAGTGGCAGCATAGGTTTTACATGATATATTAGATTTATCGACGTAAATTATGATGTATTTTCCATCAGATGAAATACCACAATTTCTACTCGTGGTATTTATGTCATCATACCTGTTTGCATTAATTTTCCTTCCATTTTTTACTTTTAGTTACAGGATTATAGAGAGAAGACTAGCAAACAGCCTAAACTACTCGCACCTCTGGGCTAGGATGATCAACAACATTGAACAGAGCAATAGCAACAATAGTATCACTGCTTAGGTATCAGTACTGATGGAGGTACTGTAAAGTCTCTGGTAGTAGCCATGGCTTGTAGCAGTTTACAGGTACTTGAGTGAGGTAAATAAATATAATTGTTATAAGGCCTTTACTCAGGAGTAGTTCTGGGAGTGGGAATTCCCACAAGGAAGGAAGCGGTACAAAGTCAAGAGTTGAGAAGTCGAAGAGTCGAACTACTATGATTGGCTGTCGTTAGAAGCGAAGACAGCCAATCATAGTAGTCAGCTACTGTGGAGATGTAATGATGACAATGCAGTAATGAGACCAATTATAAACAGCTAATGTACAGTCATACCAACGACAGCTGGTATGACTGCATGTTAGCTCATAACAGACTATGATTGGCAAACATATGTGTATACGGTAACACCAGTGATGGTAATGTAGTAAGTATAGGTAAACAGGTACAGGTACAGGTATAGGTACATGTACAGATACAGGTACAGATACAGGTATAGGTACATGTACAGGTATAGGTACAGGTATAGGTACATGTACAGGTATAGGTACAGGTGTAGGTACATGTACAGATACAGGTACAGTAAAGCTATACAGTGGTATCAACGGCAACTGGTAGTGAAATGGTGAAATGGTAGTTAGTCACTCACAGAGGCGACCGATTCCATCGATGAATTCTTGACATCACCTTGTGATCTCTTCTGATATATTTCGGTATCTTTGCCGTTGGCACCATTGTGTGCGGCCTAATGAAGATATAAACGTAACGTCTTAGGCAACGAGACATCACAATGATGATATTATCGCCAAATAAAACGTTTTCTTTTATAGCGATATAATGAAGTTTGACTCTCATGTTTTCAGGTCATGGATAATCAAAGATATTGCATCATTCTAACCCGAAAAGGAGCTGGCACGCTGTCGCGTTGTGGGCCACAGCTATGTGAGGAGAGTGAGAAATGTAAATAAGACCAGATGCACATATGGTGCATAGAAAGGATCACGGTTTGTGATACCATCAGTGCTTGACCCTGTTAATCAGCACCAGAGTGTCATCTGCCTCCATCAATGATGTTCAAAAACTGTTCATAAAATGTCGCAGGTAGAAAAAAATAGATTTCATTTCTATAGGGCTTCATACACAGTACAATTGCTTGCTTATGAATCCACATGTCTATGGGGCAGTAGTTTTCAATGACAATTTGACAAGAACTGAGTGGTTTTCACTCACGTGGCTGTGATCATGTCCGCCCAGGTGACTGTGTCCGTATTGAGACATGAAGCTTTCAAACAGGAAGAACAGGTAGATGGCTGGAAGAGAATGGAGAGGAATGCATTAAACATATTTCATTAAATGCCATCAATGTGAAAAGATGATCAACGAGATTTTGCAGTCATCGGAGAGACCGGGACATGTGTACGTTTCATTATTTCATAGATTGGGTTAGGGTATAGAGTATGGCAGAAAGTACCTGCAACCACCACCATCATCTTCCATGAGTAGTCTTCGATGGTGAGACCGTCGTGTACATGGCCTCCCTCATGATTGTGCAGATCCACAGCCTGCAGTAGAAGGAAGTGCTCTCAGTTTCACCCACATAAAATTACATTAAACCTAGATCTAATGATTCAACGCAGTCAGTGACATTGACATAAATCTTCGTAATAATAGTAATGTTTTCGTGTCATAGATCAGCTTCACGCGGTGCCCAGTGATATCATATGACCTTTGCACTGCTGTAAAGTCAAGGTCATCTTGTAATAATTGAAACTGACTTGCGCTACATTATGAAACAGAGATCAATGGAGTTACTGATTTTCGGCTGACGTACGACCAGCTATAGATAGATGAGGAGGCAGAGCAGACTCACCTGAGGTATGAGATGCAGCAGGGCGTCGCCTGCCATCGTTCCGACTCCGAGTCCAATAAAGAGAGTCAATACGTCCTGTATGAAATCCTTCTGCAGGCAGGGGAATAGTAGCCCACCGATCAGCGCCAGCAGACTGATAATCAGTACGCAGAGGGTACTGACGCCCCACTCTACAAATAGAAATATCAACGGTATCACAGGCTACCTTTGACACACTGGACCTCAAGAAGGATTTAGACATAATTCCTACTCTCTAGTGCACTGGGCTCTCCATTGGTGGACTCTACACTTTCCACCACACAGTAATTGCCGTACAGTTGTTGAACCAAGGCCAAGGAAAGGTCAGGCAGCATAGACACGGGTATGGCGTCGCCGTGGTGAAGGTTGAACGGAGCTGTCAGCTCGTCGACGGAGAGACACTGGAGTGATATAAAGATGTGTGAGATGAGAAACATATATACATACATACATACATATAGACACTCTGCTATGAGAATGCACCATGTAGTACAAGTAATAAAAATTCAACATCTAATAGTCGATCTAACTAATACACACAGATGGTATACTGCCAAGGCTCAGTATTTGAACGTTCTCACATTTCATTTCTCATATTCTCACATGGTGCTATTCTGTATGAGAAGCCGATGCTGGAGGCAGGCATAGGTTTTCATACGAACAAGCGCCTTGGCTGCAGAAATACATGTGGCCATTGTTCAATGACCTGATCGAGGTTAGAAAACAGGCTGTGATCATAATGACCAATTCATGAACGTGACCTCACCCTAATTCATACAAGAAATATCTGCTGGACTCTGAAAGATAAGTGTGACCCGGGCAAAAAGAATGCAGTGCTTAAAGCATTTCCATCCCTATTGGAATTGTGCTCTCTTTGACACAACTCTATGACATAAACTCCGATGCTATCCATGTGTGGCAGTGTTTCCGCATCAATCATTTCATGTACATCACTGGTTGGTACGAAAGGACTAGCAGGAACCATTTCCATGTGAAATACTAGGCTACGGCTATCGTTACCATGGTTACCGAAGGTGAACATGAGCAATAGGTCTGCTAATAGCAATTTACGTGTATGATTTGGCATAAATTCCATTGTCACCAAATATTTTTCATCATGGTCAGCTATTCTGTGTTTGGTGATTCCAGTTGGAGAGGAATGGAAAAGTGACTGAGCTGTGAAACGAGAATGGTGCAGTACCCTATGATGCATGCACCACAACACATATACATCGAAGCTCGCTATCAGAAGCGAGACGAGATAGCGATGGCTGTCTGTGATTGGATAGGTGTACCTGTCTGACAGGTGATTGGTGCGTGTGCGTGGATCTCTTGGCAACGTGGCTGTTGTGGCTGCTATGGTCGTGGCCTTCGTGGTCCCCATGATCATGACCTCCATGGTCGTGGCCTCCATGGTCGTGACCTTCACCCTCCGAGGAGACGGCGCCCAGTTGGAGTGCGCCTACCAGACTCTCAAACTCTGCAAACATAGTCTCACTCAGTCTCTCTCCATCTCCATAAAGTCACCAGATATGAGGAGGTGACACACATACCTTCATAGCCTATGGTGGCATTGTACTCGCTGCTGCCACTCAGTAGGAGAGCCAGGTCGGTAGAGAAGTCCTGTCTCCTCACCGACTCGCATTCCTCCCGCATCTGAGCGCCTGACGACGACAGTCAGACTGAGTTAGAGAGGTAGGTGTGACGTTGTGAGAGAGACAGCGGGAGATACTTACCTCTGAGCAGGCTGTTAACGATGAGGAGGCTGTACGTCTCTCTGGCAGTGTGCTGGTGGGCTGTTTGAACAAGTTTGTAGTCGCCTTGGAGGATCTCGGAGTTGAAACACTGAAATCAAGAGTCAGTTACAGTTCATTGAGCTCTAAACGCTTCATAGAATTCAACAGTTAGTGGATTAGATGTCATTGGCCACATGATGTTTTGAGAAACTAAGAATTGTGTAACATTGCATTTCCACCAAAAACAGCGTTGGGTCTACTGATGATCACCTAATCTAGCTATTTACCTCAACTTCTTCCTCGTGATTGTGATCATGATCGTGATCGTGGTCATGATCATGATCATGGTCATGGTCACCGTGATCACTGTGGTCGTTGTGGTCACTGTGATCAATGTGATCAGTGTGATCAGTGTGATCACTGTGGTCGGTGTGATCGCTGTGGTCGGTGTGATCGCTGTGGCCGGTGTGATCGCTGTGGTCACCATGGTCATGTTCAACCAGGTGACACAATTTTGTACTGTTATGTTCATGGAGCTCGTGGGACAGGCTAGTGTTCAATCTGGTCAGTAAGTCATCCAGCCCTGCCTTGGTAGTATCTGAATCAACAAGGTCACAATGAACTGTTAGAGCAGGTCAACATACCCAGCAGATCAGTGGGACACGCTATGAGATCAACTAACACCAGTTTCAAACACTCAAGCAATGGTGTCCGAGAACAAAAGAGTGTAGGAATGCTAGTGATCACCATCCTACAGCATGATAACTGACGGAGGCCCGAGATTCCACCCACTTCATTAAGTGATTCCAACTATTTTCGCTGAGGAGAAGTTATCTTTCAAGATAGGAGTATGTAGCAATAAAGGGTAAACATACCAGTACATAGATAAGAGTCAACACTGCTCTAGTATGTGAAAATATGACACTTCACAAATTGCAATGTGTCCGCTTCACATGTTGTTATGTGAATGTTTCACATAACAGTTTCACAACTGTGGTAAGGGTAATGCCAACCACAAGCTCCACACAACCACAAGCTTAGCCTCTCCTCACAAGTAGATATATCAGAGCATTTCCTGTTTTAAACTCTACGGCAATGGTGAGGGGCTGGGAAGGGAGATTGGAGGCCAAATAAAAGCGGAGATAGAATTGAGATACACTGAAGAGGGAAGAGGGAAAGAAGTGATGGATGGCAGTGAAATGGTAGAATATCATACCTCTGACAATATGCAGAATGATGGTTGAGAAAGAAGAGATAAATATCAGCCAAAGTTATCATATATTTGAATAAATAACTATGTAGCTTGTAAACGACAAGTTTTACAAAACTAGTGATAAAAATTATATCCCTAGATAATGGCAGCGCATGACTGATCATAAAACGTGCTCTACATTGCTTGTGCAGATGCTTACCGAGACACATGGCTATCGTTATCAGTTTGTCGCTGAGAGCATATTGACATTATAGAATAGATACCTTAGTGTAGTCTCACAGTGCAGACACCTGTATGTTGATAACCTGTTAGGTGATAGTTTCACATGATAGTTTCACATACTGAAAACTGTGAACAGCTACTGGCTAGTATCACATTTAAAATTATCTTTGCTCTTTTCTTCAACAAAAAACAGTGTATCACTTAGACCTGCTTCCACTGAGACAGAACGCGCTGCAGACATGAATGCAGTGCTCACTGAACAGTTAAATCGAGGCGATCTGGCCAACTTCTCTACTAGTAAAACCAACATGTGCACTGCTGGACAATGCTGCGAGATAGATTATGACAGGCTATTGACAGTTTACTGGACATGGCAAATGTCAAAGCATGCAGTATTAATTTATTTACTAGCAGCTACTTCCAGCATGTGAAAGCCCGCAATGTGAATAGTTTCACATAGCTGGACTGATCTGCATTGCGGAAGAGGCCTTGTTCAGCTCTCTATAATTAAGCCTCAACCACAACCGGTACAGCATTGAACTGAGACAAAACCATAGGCCCACTTCACACTCATGTTACCTGTACCACTAATAATGCTTTTGGTAATGCTATCCTCTAGCCAGACCAAACAATAACAGTACTGGCTACCTATCACACTGTCTCAGAAACCCCAACTACACTGATTGACTCACCCACCGTAATGCCTCACATATGGGAGATACACAGTACAATGACAGCAGTCTCATCTATCACTCACCTAAGTTCAGTCCTTCCAGCAGCTCCTCATAGCTGCTGGGTACAGGTGTACCCGACTCACAGTACTCCTCCTTCCTCAGGGCCAGATTCAAAAGATAAACCGCAAACTCTTCCGTCTTCAGTTCTCCGAAGTCGGTTGTGTTGAACACCGCCGCCACTCGTTCGTCACTCAGACACTGCGCAGATGAGAGCCATGTCAGGACGGGGTATACGACAGGAGTTACGGTACACGTACATTGATACTCACCTCACAGCAGTGTTTGTTGTGTAGGTCGCAGTGTATGGCTGTAGAGAAATCTACGAGAGCTCTCCTGACGGAGTGCTCAGTCCATACGGACTCTGTGTATTCGGTTAGAGAGCTGTCTGCCAGAGCGTGAGGCCCGAACAGGGCGATAGACAGGATGATGAGTGCTAGCATGACAGGCTGTAGTCGGTGATTGCTAGGTGACTGACTGGTGGCTGCTGTATATAGTGAAGCACCTGAATCTCTACTGACAGATGGGCAAATGGCTCGTAGGCATCTGCCTACCTCTAGTTGGTCTAAGAACTCCCATCCCTCTCTCTGATTGGCTGGTGGTAAATCCAGCTGCCATGGCAACGCTATTCACAGCCACTCCCACAAGGGATGCTGAGCTTGTCCCACTGAAAAGTGGTGAAAAGCAACATGTGTACTGTTTACTGAGGCAGACAGCTAATAAACCTGTGTTTGCCATTCCTAATGGCCTGTAGATGACATAGCAGGTAATGGAAACATAGTCAAAGAGGTTGATGTCCAAGCGACCGCGACTGATGTTAGCGTGAGTCATAGAAAAACAGACTATCACGTCTTCCGGTGACCCTGATGGCTGTTTCACATTTCTACGAGTTCCGAGTGATACAGAGTAGCACAGCATGAGCAGAGGGCAGGCCAGTTGTGACTGCTCCATTGAATCGGTTCTTTGCCAACTACTGGGAAGAAAACATCTACAACCACCCATCTCGCATCCAATAGGATATGCACAGGTAAGTATAACCATCGATAAAGGTAGTGGAGGCTGTACAGGTAAGTATAACCATCCATAGAGGTAGTGGAGGCTGTACAGGTAACTAGAGGTGTTACTTGTCGGACAGTTTACTCTTCAGCACTAGACTGGAAACAGTATCAACGTTATCTTCTTCAATATCTGGACCAACTTCTGAACTGAGGGACTCCGCAGTTATTTATCACATTGCACCAAACTCAAGTAAACACCAAACGTACCTAATGGAGTACAGAGTGCAAAACATTGAAATCTCAAAACTGTCTACGGTTTGTCTGGAAAAAACAGAAACGCATACTGTACAGAAGTATTGGGTAGAGTAGAGGAGATACTTCTCATTGGCTATAATTCGGTTGTCATAGCTACTACTCTGTCCAAATAGCATGGATCCTCCGCCAAGTCGGAGGCGGCTGCATCATCATCACCTCCACTACAAGCTCCCTGCGATCGCTGATGTTTGGCTACCACTTGACATTCGGGTTGAGTGGCTGCGATGTGATGGAATTACTTTGAAATATAAGTCTACTTAGCGCCTCCACAATGTCATAAATACTCTAGAGATTATCTGGTCAGTGTGTTTGAGTGATAAACCCCTCACTACAGGTCTCCAATTATTCAGTAAAACTATCAGGGTTCACACTACAAGAATATATCTGTAGGCTTGGTGTCAATGTCAACTGCCTCATTATGCACACGCTGCTAGAGACCTTAGTATGCTACCAAGTACAAGAGAGTACCTACAATTTACCAGCTATTAACTGCAATACTAAACTCTTATCAAAGCAGAAAATAAAAGAGCCTCAGTCACAGATTCTACAACCATTATGATTGGATAGTATGATTTATTGGATCACAGTCTACTGCTGTAAAAATAGAACAGCTCCTTCCACTTTCTGGACAGGTGTGGCAATGCTAACGACTCTGGTTGATAGAGCCTACCAGCCGACCGGAAACGAACAGAGCTCTGTGATTATCAGAAGAATAATGATAAACGCCTATTTGTGGCAGTGCAACGGGTCACAGCAGGTCTGATTGGTTACAGAAGAGGAGTTGTGGATGAAATTAGACCGCAGCCGTGAGATGATCTGAAATCAGGCCTTCAAGTATGACATCATTACTATGAATTGACTAGAACCTGACCACAGGAGCTATGCTGATACCTTTGAGGAGTAGAACCGAATGAAAAGAGGCTCTCATGATCTCTCAATGGCCATAAAATCACAAGCCTCTCGTCTTCTCTTCTTGTTCACAAAGCGATGGATGGGGCCTCATGAGGGACACAGCATAAGGGGCAGATAAATCAACACTCTCCCTGCCCCTTATCGGCTTCTATATCAACCATCTGCCATCGACATAGCAGTACTGATCGATACAAGAGATAGAAGACGCACAGCTGTGTTCCACTTAGTTCAGCAAGTCGCAACATATTTCGCAATCACAGCTGTGACGGCAATGAATGATTGATGGTGTGACATAGCGTACAGGAGGAAATCCGCAGTCAAGTTAAATTTAACAATGATGTGAGTCTCCAAATCAGGAATGCAGTCCAACTGGATGATACTTGACAAAAAAAGTTGAGTGATGACACGAAGATGTTACGTCATCGTTTCGTGGGCACGTAGCTTAGGGATTTTTTACATGTAGGATGATGGGTCTTGTGAGCTCAAAATCATATCTGTTACAACATCATCGCAGCAATTATATGGGAAATTACTGTAGCCAAATAAAGGCTCCATATTGACTGTTTAGGACAGCTGAGGATAAAGGAGAGATTACAGACATGACCTTGACCTATACTTCAATTTCCTGTCCAAAGCACTAGTTTTTTTCAGCATATTACATCCAACAGAGAAGAGCAGTGACCAGGTAGAGAAGGGATTACAATTGCGTCATTGCAAATCAAAAAGCAGTCATTGGGCTGTTTTAATTTTAGAGCAAAACTCAAAAGGAGGCTGTGAACATCAAAGTGAGGCTATATATATGAGCAGACACGTCCATCACAAATAATGATGGGGTTTATATGGGATCGATAGGTTATCCTAAGGCGGAGGAGAACCAGCCCCCCATGAATAACAGACATCAATTAGCTTTACATATGAACAAACAAAATAATAACATGAATCAATAAAAGTGTGCCGCCATTGTCCCTGTAGAGTCATGTGTGTAATTAGAGTGCAGACACTTGCCAGCATTGTCAGTTGCAGACACCAGCAGCGCGATGTCACATCAGCTATGAGCATTTCACACCTCTGATTAGGGGGGGTCAGGAGACCGCTGCTGGTATGAGGTCAGCGCTGACTTTGATCAGATTGATGCTGCTACTGGTGGAAACTGCTGCAGCTACCAATGTCAGAGTAACTAGAGAATTGGGTCTGCAACCAGACAGGTGGGTGCAGCGGTCTATCACCTTGCTCATGCGCAATGCGCCAATTGCAGTGTTACCGCGGCGATAATGTACACTAACATAGCTGCCTCTGTTACCGCGGCGATAGTATACACTAACATGATTGCCTGTGTCCATATCTAGGTTCATCGTCGAGGCCGAGGGCTGCAACTGCTCCAGATACTCGGGAGAGGGTCATAGCTCCAGTAACGACGGCGCCATCTGTGATTGCGTCTGTCCAGAGACGGAGTCCACATTCAGCGTTCAACAGATGCGTTGCGTGATGGGTTTTGGAGGTAAAACGACACGAATACACCATATTCTGTCACATTGAGGGCAGATTTAATGGCTATCATTCATTGGGTAGATTGCAGAGCAGCTACGGTTACTGGAGAGCAAGAGAGAATCTTCGCGTTCGTCATAGCTCGTGATCTTCAAATTGAGCCTAAGGCTACGAGTAAGAACTTGAAATTGGTTTCCATTCTACCAGCGAGATGTGAAAGTTATGCAACTGGTTTCAGTTGTGCTGCCGGATGAGGCAGATGTCTGCATGGCCGAGTTTACGGTGGTATCTGCAGATGTAGAAATGGCAGACGGATGGCAACAGTTCCTTGACCCACGAGTTACTGTAAGCCGGCCGGTCAGGAGCACCGATAACGTAGTGATCGAAGTGAAGTTAACAGAGCCTCCAGAGGTTGGTATACTTAACGCCGTCTGACGACAGAGGGGCGTGGCTGATAACCTATCGCCATGACTGTTCGGTAGGCTGGGGACGACCTGCAGGACCAAAGACTTGCACTTGAGGGTCAGGTCATTCGCATCAAATTGGGCTGTCAACCCGGAGAAACTGGCAGCGATGTTACGACATGTCTTACTCTCAAGTTCCAAGGTTCACTTGAAGGTCAGCCAAAGGTCGCCGGGGTCGCTTAGCAACCATCAACAATTACTAATCAATAAATCAGTGCACTCTCATCCCATTGTAGTCAAATCAGCAGACGGATCATCGACAACTACGAGTTCAATGTTGAAACAAATAAAGACCACCGACGTCCATTGGATTGTGGGTGGATGTATAGGACTGCTGCTGTTCACGGTGCTATTAGGAGTCATCATCACATACACCTGTAACTCTAGGAAATCTGCATCAAAAAAGCACCGGAGGGCACTCGCCATTGATAGAGTAGACAGGAATGGAAATATTATGAATGGAAACACATCTACTACCCACATGGGCGGAAGAGTGTAAGTGTTGACCAGGTTGTGTTGATAGATTGTGAGGATTGATGTACCCAGTCCCCAGGGATGGCTTTTAATGTTTTCACGTTTTCTCATATCTCGCAGCTACGAGCAGGGGGGCAGGCAGAACAACAGAATGATGAGGAAGCACGTAAGTATCTGTGATGTGTGAAAGTTTGCTTTGGCTTCAAGTATTTTTAATGAGTGAATGATTGGCTATAACACAAAAAACCTCATTTCCTGTTGAGATGAAGCTATATTTTGACCAGAGATGAAGCCGGCGGACACCAGATGACATGTTGCAGTTTGAATTTCAGATCTATGTCAAAAATCCTCGCATGAGGGGCCACAGCGTGAGCATTATATTGCCTAGAAGCGCTAGGAGCCACCGGTCCGTAGCCTCAGAACCTTATCAAACGGGGTATCGTAGCGTGTCCAGCCCACGCATAGATCTCAGTCAATCACACAACAGTGCCACACTAATAGTCAATAGTCCAGATGATCTGAAGGTACATACAATACACTGTAGAGATACGTACACACACGCATACCAGATACAGCTGACAGCCACTGCACTTTGTCACAGGTGGACTCGGTGGCAGAGAGTGTTGACCAGTCACACTCCTATGCCTCATCTCTCGGTACGCCCCATTTGTTTGACACTTGGTGGAACACAGCTATTTTAGAGAGTGTCAGCCTAACTACCATTAGCTATTTATCATTTGGCAACTATTACCATGTGGCTGACTTTACGTTATGTAGTGATGACATCACACAGCTGTAATCTGCACCTACTGTATATCATATTATAGACTATGGAATTCCAGCTTATCAGAGCATTGTATAAACTAATGCATCATCATTTACTCACCGCCCCTCCCCACTCTCTAACACAACCAATCAACAAACACACACCCACACACCACACAAACAAAACAAACAACAACAAAAAAACAAACCC
>ERZ1740065.2095-NODE-2095-length-12329-cov-11.584325_pt1 | contig 12329 bp, 10 predicted proteins | sample MGYA00581738_ERZ1740065 | MGnify/ENA primary metagenome ERZ1740065 (study PRJEB43018, sample SAMN04849749) | marine metagenome | isolation source: floating plastic debris | place: Pacific Ocean | collected 2008-09-01 | study: EMG produced TPA metagenomics... | reverse complement strand
AGGGAGGGAGGGAGGGAGGGAGGGAGAGAGAGAGAGAGAGAGAGAGAGAGAGAGAAGGGCGGACGGAGGAAGCAAGGGACAGAGAGTGGCGGAGACGGAGGGATGGTGGGAAGAGATATATTATAATGTGTTGAACAGGTACAGACCTGAGATAGACCAAGGTGAACTGACGCCGTCTCTGACATGTACATAATTTTGCCATCCGGTGACAGAACAAATATGAATCCATCCAGTGTCTGCAAAGTAGGAGTTTTATTTTAATTGACTCGGAATCAGACTGATAATGACTAGTAAATGGCTCGTTTACTACATCAGCGAGAGACAGCTACCAATATAACTCTCACTCCAGTAATGACGTATAGTTTATTCACTAGGCATAATGACTCATCAAGTGATGGACGGCGACTCACAGCCCTGCTATGGAAATAAGTGCCTGATTGCGCACGCTCGTGGGTAGAGTGTCGTCTATTCCTCACCTTGTGGCATTTTATCAGACAAGTAATAAATATCGTGATATAAAATAAATCATTAGTTGACAGCCTACTTTGAGAAACAAAAACCACAGAGTTGAGGGATTTAGAAACAAACTAACATTTACAATATAATTTACGCGTTTCAAATTTGATTCTTCAACTATTAACTTCTAATGAGTTCACATCGGTGTGAATTCATGACGATATAACGCACAGTTAGTAATTTTCTGGATGCGACAAGTAGATAAACATATAGTCAAATCAGGACTGGGCTGCAATCGAACCCAATCCAACTATTAGTGTAGTTTTAGTCTGACAGTCTGATAGTCTTTGTCAATAGATTTTTAACCACTTAATGCTCTGCTCAATCCTGGTGCACTGATATAAAGTCAAGACACTTGAATAGTGATTGTTTAACTGTTAGATACTCATAGATAACAATTTGTAGGACAAGAAATACTGGAGATTCAATTTTTCTGGACTTTGAGAAGCCATAGCTCAGAACCTCCCCCCTCCCCCTCTACAGCTCAGAACCCCTACTCCATACAGCTAACGTTATTGTCATTTTGAGCTCAGCAAGACCTAACCAATGAGTCACAGGAGAACATGAGGAAACCAATAGTCGCAATTCTAGCTCCGAATTATGGCTGCGGAAATATGGGGGACACCCGGTAAATACGGGAGACGTGTTACCTAGGTTGATACTCCATCTTTGCATACACAAAACTGATGGTGATATGAGTTAGTTCAGTTAGGTATTGGCGATCACATTGTCGGTCGCTGGCCGGCCGAGATTATACATATATGTATGTATTATCTGACCAGTAGCACGAGCTAACGCGAGCGCGTCTGTGTGAGCCTCAATCATGTGTCTGCGGTCTCTAGGGCTATGTTTGTGTAAAACTGACCTACAGGGCAGCAGGAGCAGCAAGGATGGCTGCAAGCTACTAACTATATCTGGTACCTAGATGCTTGTCATACAGATTTTATAATCTACGCTCTCCAATCTATGTTCTATCAGGTTGTGAAACTTCTTTATCTCACTATCTTTCTTACACGCAGCGCCGTCGAGACAGACAGCCATGCATATAGCATGACCACATATCTATTGGTATGAGAGATATCTAACTGTGTAATAAATATCGGGACAATTACAGCATTTATTTATGGTATTTAAACTAAATTGCATTATTATTATATTAGTATTCTACTGCCGTGCTCCCTACTAGCCAGTGTAATGTTTAGTTGTTCTCGTGATTCTATAGCTAGGATAACTTTATAACTCGCCGTTACATACTATCACAGTACCTGCAGGAGCTGGGGTCCCAATTCTCGATCTAGCTGTGCTTGATGAGAAAGGCATCGATCTTTGAAGCCCCATTCTCTACCAAGACCTGTAACAGTTTGATCAATTGTGTTAGCATTGAAACCATAGCTTTCTGTATTCCCACGCGTATAGCTGCATAGAAAGACAGCAGCAGATAAGAATGAACTTCACGACGTGATATTCGCACCATTGAACCAAACTGAATAAGAGTTAACAAATGAAAGTAATTGAACTACGGGCAACAACTCTGAGAGAAGCATGATATGACAGAACGTTAGGTTCTGAACACTGTTATGGAAATCTACAGCGTTGGTTTGTCTGACATGAAGGACATATCTGGAGAATTGTTTCACATATTTTTCTGTGTTGGCAGTCGGCCATTGTAGGCAACTGTTTTGTCTCATAATGGCTGTTTTCTTTGGACAAATGCTCAGTGGCGCCACCATGGAAAAACATGTTCATAGTGGACCAATCAAAACTCCATTTACGGCGGTGTTTTTAGGCTTCGTATGTCTGTTGGCATTCATGACCATCTCAATGGAGCTATAAATGGCTCAAAGAGTAACAGTTTTTGAGATAATGGTTTCTGATCGATTCAGCAACTCTGTATAAATACGAGCTTGTATGCACACCAGATACCAGGCTCAGCTGACATTGCCAGACAGCTTGGATCTGATACCATCGGCATCAGTAACCAATTTAAAAATCTGCTCTTAACCTACGTTGTATAGAGAGTCTCAGCAGCATAGTCATTAGTCGGCTCCACTAATGCAGTACTAGCCCCTTGAGTAATGGTACTAGCGCGCTATAATGGCCGCCCTATAACGTAAACTTGCTGTGATCTAGTTCAGTTCTGTTGTCAGCAGTTTCAGTTAGCCTAAGCCATTCTGCATGATTCATGTTGATCTTACATACCGTTGGGAAACACCTGTCTCAGTCGTAGGTAAGAGGTCGACAGCCGGATGATAGACGCTTTATCAAGTTGTGATGTTATTGCTGATGGAAGGGGCAAAAGCCGTGCCAGTTCTTGGAACTCAGCATTTTCTTTTTCCCGTCGACATTTTGCTGCATTTTTGGGTTTCTCTTTGGTCATCTGCAGTTAAAGGAAGCAATATATAACCTATATACAATAAAAACGTGTGATAACTTAATTCATAACCAGTAGATCCAGCGTAATTTATGTCATGCCAGAAATGAAAGCGGCAAAGGTGACTTATGTATCACAGCCATCTTAAAAACTGATATGGACACACTTTCAGACAAAAAGTACTTTAGATTTCATTTTTGTGAATTCTGAGATCTAGATTGAAATCTCTAGTTTCTACAGTTAATATTCAGCCATATTAGAATTGAGGTCAGCTGACTCGGACTAATACAGGAGAATATTAGGAAACTATTAATAACTGTTTAACCCTAAATCTAACGACTGGAAATACTGGAAAATACTGGGAAATACTGGGAAATGCTGGGAAATGCTGGGAAATGCTGGGAAATGCTGGGAAATGCTGGGAAGCTTGATACCTCTGATGAACAAGATATGGTGAGAAACTATTTAGATACTCTAAAAGCTTTGGCTTCTGATAAACCAGCGTGAGTATTTGGGTCGTTTAGGTTGTATTTATGTGTATACTGTTTATTTAATTGAGTGATGCTAGTAGAAATGGGGCGACTACACAGCCCTTCAACAGCTCACTGTTTCCAGCATGTGTATGGATTGATCAAAGACAAGGGAATGGGCACCTGAGCATTGACAATACAGAGCAGGAAATAGATTAATGCCACTTGGCTGGACACAAAGATTGGTATCACGGTCCCGAATTAGGCCGACTGGCTATCCTGCAACCTGTCAGAATCTGCCGTATAAAATCACCCAGAAGGGAGTCGCTGCAGTTGGGAGGTTAGCGCTGTGGGCCCGTGCGCATGGTGTCTCAGGTTTGACACCCAGTCACGGTGGTATCAGGAAGAGCATCCAACCATATTGCTCCTGTGCCATATTAGCATACGACCAGTATGGTTACAGGGCAACTCCCCTACTCCCAACCAAAACAAGGTATGCTGCGTTTCTCAGGGAAGTGACCAGCGCCCCAGCCATGATAACTGGAAGCTCACTGGTCACGAGGAGTATAATATACTGGTGAGTTTTATAGAAATTCACACAGGCAGCAAAAACTCATGTCACACTGAAGAGCTGAAATCCTTCTAAACAGCAGAAATATTTAAATGTGATCAAACCATGATTGGTTTAGGAATGAATCGTACACTGGGAGCTGGTGGCATCAGTCTAGAATTCGCTGCCCCTGACTGACTTGATGAGCAATGGAAATTTGGTGAGGAGGTTAGATATAACCGTTACAACTGGGTTTTTGATGGCTGCCTGTCATAACGATGACATAAGTAAATGGCGGTTATATGCATTAATACTGGTAACCATTGAAACGCTGTCTGCGCAGTGCATTGGGTGGGAACCTGTAAATTGCGCTCAGTTCAAGGAGATCCGCAAGGGCGGATTCAGGCTAATGCAACTGACGCTAGAGCGTCAGTCAAAAAAATCTGCCTCAACTATTTTTGGTCAGCTAGTAGTAAATAGATAAAGAAACCACGACTGCACTCATCACACAGCCACACGTCGGCCCAGTCGGCATCACTAAACAATCGGTTATGCAGTCAACAGATGCAAGTTACCCTTCCGACAGCTACTATTTGATGACTTGAGCTTCAGTCAAAAAAATTCCTGGATCCGCCCCTGGGCAGGAATCCGTAAATTGTGCTCAGTTCAAGGAGATGCGCTATGATGATGTGGAGCTCTGCGTCGCGCGAGTTCTCACAAACACAGCTGTGTTGAACTTATGATCGGATGGCAATGTTTTTTTCAAAGATGTCCGAACGCATCATTTCAATGAAACCAAATACCAGGTGTTTTTGAGAAATCTTAACCCACCAATTGTTATTTCATCTGATCAGAAATATATACATATGTGCAGCTGTATCATATGACAACCAATTTTAAACAACACATTCAAAGCGACTAACCTGCTCTTCAATTAGATATCAACACTGCTCTGACCACGTCGACAAAGATTCCATTGACGCAGATTTACATAACCACTCGCCGATTTAGAGTTGCGCTGGACTCGCAGATGACTTTACAGTGAAAAAAATACAGAGTGAATCTAACGAATGTTAGTTCATCGCTGTTTATGACTGGTAAGTGCGCAACAACGATGCGCCATCGTGCGGCAAGCATGAAACAAGTGATACACACAATGTATTTTATTCAACTATCTGTTGTTATAGCCATAATAGTGGAAGCCACCCAAGTAGTTCTTTTTAAGAGCTATTTATGCTGCAAAAGGTATGAATTGAATACTGAAGCTTAGTGCAGATTACAAAGATATCAAATTAGAGAAACAAACAATTGGCCTGAGGCAAACTAGGAGAGCCCCTGTTACAGCGGCAGAGGCATTGATTTGTTCAAATACTCACTATTCACCATTTGCGATACGTCATCGCTACTGAAGTCAAAATCAATCCAGTCTACCGTGTCATCATGTTCCATTTCTAAATGGTGATATAGCTGGGCTTGAGGAAATTATTAGTGGTTTTCCCCATCAGCTCTCTAACATTTACCTAAGCAGTCACAGCAGTCAGCAATCTGAGATACGGATCTCTGGTATGTCATATCTACATTAGATGGACCAAAGTCTTTCAGCTACTGTAGTTCTCTAACAGTTTGTCTAATATGAAGAGTTAGATAAATATATGCATGTATCTCCACTATAAGCATTGAAGTGCCATGGAGTATCAGCCTGTAGTGAGTATACTTACCCCATCGGCTGACTCACTGCCGTCTGATGGCTCGTGGCTGTCTGCTGCCACTCTCTCATGAGTCAACATTATCGCTGCGACGACAAGTTCTCCTGACTGTGTGGTGTGAGATAGTACAGCTACTCTGGTCGCACTGATCTAGACGGACATGTTACTGGCTAAAATACCGGGTCAAATATTAAAACATGACGAGAGAGCGAGAGATCTGAGCAGAGATGAGGTAGAGCCATTGCTTCTGCGGTGAGAAATCATTGCGCTACGATAACTATCAGCCAGCCATTGCAGAAGAAGCTAGTATTGACTTAGATTGAATCGACCAATAGCTGTGGAGAGATTTACATGCTCTCTGATTGGGTTTCTGACTATGGATGGAGAATGGCAATGCCGCGGCAATGAGCGGTAACTCCAAACTTACCTTGAATCTGGTGAAATGGTCGGGTCAACGTTACTCATAGCAGTTAAAGATTCAGCTTCACACAGTCTCATTCTCTTCACTCCAATGAGCCACTCGAACGAGTGAACAGATCAAACAGCTGTGGGGCAACTCCCAATCGCGAGTCAAAGCATCAAATTTCTGGTCTGAAATCAACTCTTTATTTACTCTTTGTTTTAGAAACTAAGAGTGATAACACGTGTATCATTGTTTTCATGATGGTTTCGACAACAGTTTCAACGAGTTTCATGGCAAAACTGACCGACTTTGGAACTGATGAAACTATTAGGCTGATGGTTGGCAGCAATGGCCAGACAAAACCTGATTGGCTACGCTCATCTACACGATGGTGGGCTGTGCAGTGAAACATTTTGTGTACCTCTCATATCATGCATCACTTATCGATTGTAAAGTTTGCAACATACTATTTGTTTTCATGAGCAGACATAATGAGGAGCATGTCAGCAAATAGTGGAAACGCATGGAGAATATGTTAACCAGAATGGAGCGTGCTCACAGTACTCTTGGTTCATCGCATAATCGTTCTACGACATACACTGACCATGGCCAGTAAACCACGGCAGCCACCCGGCATCAGTTGCCAGTAGCTATGACATCAAGACTACCTTCAGTCTCCATGAAATCACTTTTATCCAATATCCCATGAAAACATTTATGGTTTGCCAAATGCAAATATTCAAAAATGAGTAAACAGAGAGGTATACAGTGTATTTAACTAAAGCCTATATAAGTATGCAGGCCGGTACCTTGTGATCTGTGCGATCATTATAACATGTGTCAACAGTATTTGAGGGCTTGTGATTCGTGATCATAAGACGTTAGCCGAAGCCGATGCTTTCCTCATTATACACACGCAAGTGTATATTTGTCAGCGATATATTCTGAGCACATCTGAAGAATATTTGACACCCGGCCCCTATTCCGACAGCTCCCTGTATCCTAGACAGCCTGGTCCACCACAGCATTGACTGGCGTCCTTCATATGTCGATCAGGAACTGGTACAACGGAGTCAAGAACAACAGCCGCACTCTTCTTCATCTCTCTCTCCCTAGCCCTCCTCCCTCCCTTCTACCATTTTGAGTTGTTAACAACTCATTTCTCTTCACTCACATGGACCAAAAATAAATTTCAGGAGTTTGTAGATGTTAAAACAAGAAGCAAGAAAAATCTATGGGACACAGAAGACGTCTTGTTTAACTGCGGATGAGCGACAATTAAAAACGAGGACTGTTAATTCACTTCTATTGAGGGGCTTTGTTCCGCTCACATTCTTTAGTTTTCTACCTGTCACGTAGTGAGAGATGGGAGTGAGCCGGTGACAGAGATCATTCTTTATCATACAGTCAGATATCATCAGTGGCTGCTGCAGTGGCTGCTGCAGTGGCTGCGGCAGTGGCTGCGGCAGTGGCTGCGGCGGTGGCTGCGGCGGTGGCTGCGGCGGTGGCTGCGATGGTGGCTGCAGCGGTGACTGCAGCGGTGGCTGCAGCGGTGGATGAACAGCACACCTAGACAATCTGCTTGTCGTGTTTCAGTGACTATAAATAAGACTTGGTAATCAATCAGCTGAATCAATGTCGCGGCACACGGAACAGCACAAGTACAGTAGTTATACATCATTATCACTGAATCGGAAAATGGCAGGGGTCAGAAGTGTGCAGGTGTGTACAGGTGTGTGCATCCTTTCCTTATGAATCACATTGAACTGTGTTTTTCGTCACGGATGGCTAACCCAATATCACATGGTGTGGGGGGCTGCGAGGGACCCATTACAGAAACCGGTCAAATTTGAAGTCAATCAATTGATGATAAGAACAAAACAGCTGTGTTTACACTAGGAATATCGTTCACACCTGATAGACAGACTAGAGTAAAGCCTCTTAACAAGCGCTGTATGATGAGACACAAGCTGTCCCTGGTACTATTCATTGCAATGGGTCATCATGATAAGAACCTACATTTGGCGCATACACTCGGCAGCACTAAGTCAGAGTGGGCTGTGTTTGGTAGAAGATAACTGAGCATGGTCACCCGGCGGGTTTGAGCGTTGTATCACGGCTGTCAGCGTGATCGCCAAGTAACAGCATAAAAATTAAACAAGACTATCAATCAGTGATAAGCGGCTGATGACAAAGTTCGAAGAGTCCAAGCATTGTCACGTCAGATCATGATGTAAAGACGTAGGATGTGTTATAAAGAGAGATACGCCGATAAGACGAGACGTAATTACACACAGAAAGACAGGCAATTGAAAGCCATCATTTTATTATCCAGCTATCCATATGTTTGAAAGACTTTGAATTGATAAAGATTAAAAGAGAGCGAATCCAATATTAGGCATAAGTAAACAGAATACTCAAATAAAGAGACAACCAGAGATAGAGAGAGAGCGAATGAATTTCAATAAAGAGGGTGTGGTGGGGATCTCTGTACAAACAGTTACAAATTTATATTCACACCTGGACATCTGTTTGTTAAGGTATGACCAACTGCAGAGTATCAAACGGTACGAATTCTATCACAAGTTGTCTCACGCTGCACCTCGGGCTCATCTCTCATCAATTCACTGATAGGGAATGAGAAAATAACTCCTAATAGCCGGCATGACCTAAGCATAGGCCGAATATGCTTGTCATCACCGATGCACATAGCCACATATCACTGACATAGGTACATCGGCCAACACAGCCTGAATGATGAGAGGAACAATAGAATGATGTGTCATTGCATTCTGGTAGTGAAAGTCATGAAAATAACGACTTGACAGCTTGTGATAGTTTCATTGTCCATAGCCCACGATGTGTAGCCTGTGTTCCTGTTATTGTTTAACCCAGGTTTCAGACATAAATGAAACTCAGATTGGAGAGATAAATGATGGCTTTAACTACTGTAGTAGTGCAACAACTCTGGTTAATTTCTGTCTGACAGCTAAGGAAACCAAGGGAAGAGTTCAATACACCAGGTCTAAGGTGTCCACACATCTAATTTGTCTCGTTCACCCTGATTTGGAGCTCCTCGGAGTTCTAATCATAATTAAGCAAGGGAATGAGCAGCCACGTCTGTGTTCCAGTGATTGCTAAAGCCAGCTCTGGCATACAGGTCATAGCTGGCTCAGAAACTGAGATAAAATGGTACTTCCACCGCCGTTCCAGAATCGTCTCCCTGTGTGTTTATACCTCCAAACAGGCTATGAATGATCAGACACCACTGCGTAAGAAACAGAAATGGAGTTCGGCAAACATAACATTCATTAGATTTTATTCTGCATGACTGCATCTATATACAAAAATAACAACAAATGACTACTTTCCTCTACTCAACACGGCTGCTAGTCGTTTCTTCTGCACATCATCCAGGCTCTTCAGGCTGCTCAGTGGTTTCCCCGCACTGGTGTTAGTTTTTAAGGTGAGATTCTTTATGGAAGTCGAGTCTGACTTTGGTAGCTCGCGAGGTCCACAGATATTCTCCCGCACACCGATGAGTTTATGAGATGCCTGGTCGTCTGATGAAGAGGTAGGAGTGAGTTCGTCTGACGTGTGAGCCGGTGATTGAAGGGCAGACGGTAACTTTGGACTGGCGTTACGGCTACTGCCAGTATATCCACCTATAAAACCACCTGCTAGTCACAGACTGCCACCGGCTCTAGTAAAAGGATCCAATCAGTGCTGCCTGTGTGTGAGAGGTGATACCTGGCGGTTTCTTTAGGAGGAGCAGCTGCTCTCTGGCATCACCCAACGCGTCTATCAGCTCCATCCTCTCCTCACACTCTCTGCTAACTGTATCCTGGAGAACCCTGAGCTATACAACGAGTATATCTCATTATCAGACTGCACTGCAATGGCGTAGAGATGCATAGGGTGCTTTATAAGACAACTACCGGTATGATACGCTTTCTCCCTCATATTAATGTATCTACCATTAATTAATTAATATATTAATTAATATGTACACATGTACGCAATGTTAATATGATATTAGTTAACATGTCAATTAATATGTATTATTGATTGTTAATGCATTAATGTAGTATAGAAGTTTTGCTCATACACATTAACAGTGTACACATCTGAATTTTTAAAAAAAAAGGTTAGTGAGTGCATTGGTCAAACTTTCAGATGGACTGAAAGGAAGTCTGTTTCAAATTGACAGCAAATTCACTTTGCATTGGTAGAAAGTGTATATTACCTAGACTCCGCCCCTCTTCAGCTGACATTACCTAGACTCCGCCCCTCTCCAGCTGACATTACTGAGACTCCGCCTCTCTCCAGCTGACATTGCCGAGACTCCGCCTCTCTCCAGCTGACATTGCCCATCCCAATAAACAATAAGGGATGTTAGCTCATACAAGACATGAGTTTACATCATTTTAAACTGCTACCAGATTCCGCGGAGTTTCATTCCTAGTCTGCATCTATATATACAGTGGAATCCCCCCTGGACCTCAGTAACTGTACGTACTGTGTAATCCCCCTAGGACCTCAGTGACTCTATATGTAGATATCCGTTATGTAACAACACAAACCATTCAGTAAAACTAAGATAACATACCTGCTCCTTCAGTTGAACATTTTCCTCATCACCTTTCTTGATCTGCGTTTGACAGTCATCGAGTTCTTTCTGCTTGTCCGAGAGGCTGGCTTGTAGCTTCAATGCTGTCTCATGGCCGCCTGTATCTAGACTTCCTGTGTATTTACGATCACCACTGATAGATCACTGATTGTACCTATGAGCCCGTCCCCTTACATAGCGAGGAATAGAGTGGCAAGGGGAAGCAACTCCAGGAGCGATTGACGATAACTTCACATACTGCAATTGCTGTAATTATTGCGGCCTCAACTATAACAGTTTTGAGTGATGAAAAATATAGTGGCTGTAATTATAAAGGATTTGGATGTGAAACGTAACCTGACTCACTGTAGCGAGGTGACTAAAGCAGACATAGAAGGCAAACAAGAGAAGACAACTCCCTATAACTATAATGGACTTTTTGATAGCAATGCTGAGCAACTTGTTATAAACGCTATAAATAGAATAGTGATATAAATACAACAGTTACAGTACTTGCAGATGAAAGAATAACATATGAATTCAACTGGAATAAGTTACTACGTTGACAACTGAACCATTCAATGGAATAGGTATTACGTAGCTGGGCAGGTTGAAGATTGTTCTACCTTCAGCAATAGTCTGTTCTACTTTGGGTGTCATGACACGTAAACAAGCACGTCATAGGTAGATTGAGGTTACGATAATTTACAGTTGTAAAACACTGGCTAACCTAGTCTCGAGTCGAGGTCTGAGATGATTTTCTTCAAGCTTTGTATTTCGGATCGCTGCCGAGCGTCGTTGCCTTGGGCGTCGGCCCGGACAATCTTGAGCTGCTGCTTCATGGACTCAAGTTCTGATTGGTTGCTGGATGCTGACTTCAGCTGCTTATTCAGCTGGAGAGAGAGATGAGAGACAGGTCAACACTACATGCTAACATTACAGATCCACACTGCAGGTTCGCACTACAGGTCCTCGTCACAGATCCGCACTACAGGTCCACACTACAGGTCCACACTACAGGTCCACACTACAGGTCCACACTACAGGTCAACACTACAGGTAAGCACTACACGTGTGCACTACAGGTCCACACCGCAGGTCCACACCGCAGGTCCACAATGCAGCTCAGTCTTGCCAGTAGAGGACACGCCTTACTTGGTTTACTGTTGATTGGTGGTCGTCTTGCATCTTAAGCAGCATCTCCTGGTGTTTCTGTCTCTCTATTTGCATTTCAGATATAAAACTTTCCTTCATGCCCTGCTCAATCTTCAACAGCTCCTCCTCGTGTTTGGCTTTCTCACTTCGCAAAGCAGCTTCAAGCTTCAATAGAATCGACATGAAACAGTATAATAAGCACTGTCCCATGATACCTATCAACCTTCTAGGCTAAATACTGGAGATTCAGTTTTTCTGAACTTTGAAAAGCCACAGCTCCAATCCCCCACTTCATGACATCTAAGATTCTGGCATATTTGAGCTCAGCTCAGCAAGATCTATCTGATAAGCCACCAGAGAACATTAGGAAACCAATAATTACAATTTCGACCCTAAATTCTGCCAGCTAAGATACGGGAGTCTCCCAGAGATCCGGGAGAGCTGCCAGGTCTAAGGGGGCGGGGGGGGGGGGGGGAGGGGGGGGGGGGGGGGGGAGGGAGTGGGGGGGGGGGGGGGGGGGGGGGGGGGGGGGGGGGGGGGGGGGGGGGG
>ERZ1740065.2094-NODE-2094-length-12331-cov-10.955604_pt1 | contig 12331 bp, 7 predicted proteins | sample MGYA00581738_ERZ1740065 | MGnify/ENA primary metagenome ERZ1740065 (study PRJEB43018, sample SAMN04849749) | marine metagenome | isolation source: floating plastic debris | place: Pacific Ocean | collected 2008-09-01 | study: EMG produced TPA metagenomics... | reverse complement strand
AGGGAGAGGGGGAAGGGGAGTGAGAGGGAGACAAGACTCAGTACGATAACACCAGAGTAACAGTTAGTATGACTCACAGTGTCCCATGTATAGTGTGTTGAAGGCTTGACGACTATTCTTGGTAAATATAGGAATTATGGGCTACAAAAGGTATGAAAGGTGAATGTGTTTACTAATGCATTGTGGGTGGCAGGTAAGATGGGAAAAACTGAAGGGACCCAAGCGGTAAATTACAATAGAAGTAACATAGAGGAATAGAAAGTTCGCAGCCAGCAGCCTGGGTAATACACTAACAGTAAGCTTATCGATGCAATGATAGCGATAGGATGAGTTGGGAGCAGCCAGTGCTGGTAACCAATAGTAACTGGTGAGTTGTGACTACTGTAAACCCAAATATTTTAGTGGACAAAATATTATAGCATTATGCTCAAATCAGCAGCATTTTTAAAAATAACACCTGGCATTTTTAATGACTTCCTTTGAGCTTATATAAAGCATAAAGAGCTATCAGAATATAGCGTTTTCTTCGAGTCATTATTATAGCTATTATTGTGAGGTTGCTAAAATATTTAGGTTTACAGTATGCTGCGCTGGTTCTTCCAACGATAACCAGACAAATCGCCAATTGTCTCTCTGAAATCTTATTGGCTCAAAAATATAGTGTTTCTCGAGTCGCTATTATAGCTAAAATATTTGGGTTTACAGTATCGTTAATTTTAGACTTTGATTCAATTCATATTTCAACATGAAATCAGGTAACTTTCACGATCAGGCACATTGTAAGATATTTGCGACACTTTTACTTCAAGCTCTGTGTGATACAATCACATTGAAAATAAATGTACTCAACATTATTTGCAAATTAGCAACCAAGAGTTCAATCCAAAAAATTCAATTCACAATCAATTCACAAAAAATACCGTTTTACAGTAACTGGCAATGCGTCAACTCACCGCTTTGCTTGCGAGTGCAATCTTTGCGAAACCGCATCTTTTGTTCCAGATCAGTTGATAGGAATGACTGAACAGTGCCTCTCGCACGCCACCGGGTGCTATAGCAACAACGTGTCCATTCTGAAACAAAGACATTGAGTAGACAACTCCCACTGCATGATACCCAGAGCAGTAATAGTGGCAGAATGAGGCGAGAACTGCTGATTGCCATTCTGTTACAAGAAATCAGAAACTGAAATTTCTCTGTAAATTAGCGTTAATATATAATATATACCATATAATATATTAGTAATATAATAGTTCTTTGGTTATATAGTAGTGAGATACAAAACGTAGTATCATTTCATGTCAGATATTGTAAGATGTGAGATATTTTCTCAGACTAGTTGCTACTATAGCGACATGTACTTCCTCAGACTAGTTGTTACTATGGTGACATGCTATTTTCTGAGACTAGTCGTTACTATAGCGACATGATATTTCCTCAGACTAGTTGTTACTATGTATTGTAGCTAATGGGAGTAGACTTGATCTGATTGGTTACCTTGAGGAGTTCAGTGCAGCTGTCGACTGAGCCTGTCTGTACCTGGAATACCTCCATCAGAGTCTGAAATCCTAAATATCAGAGAGGAAATTGATCGCTATCATGGCTTCATCAATCTACCACAAAACAGAACTATTTTGCAAATTGAGAATTTTTGCGATCGATCTGTGGCTAGTTCACAAAATATAACATCAAGCTGACTTATTTTTACGCCATATACACGCCACCGATTGAACAAGAATCACAAAAATTTTAAGACCAAAGACAAAAATACAAAATTGTAGGAAACCGGAAATGGTAACAGAAGAAACAAGCTAGTTATATTCACTAAAGCAGTTTATTGTAGGTAAGATAACTCCATTACCAAATTATACGCTTGCCTGAATTCACAGTGCACAGCAAGGTAGCACTATCACGTGCTTACTAGTTTACGAAGGGTCTCGCTCCACGGCCTCGAAGTGCCTTTTATGACCTTTATTTCAGTACATTACCGCTCACCTAATACAATCAGTGAGTTTCTACGGACCTGCGGTGCACACAGAAAGCAATTGCATAACCTAATGCTGTAAACTAGCTGTCTCAACTGTTCAAATAGCAGTAGGAGTAAAGCTGTAGGGTTGGCAACACCGGCAGTAACTAAACTCTGAACTCTGAACTCTAAACTCTAAAATCTGAACTGCGTACGCTGTATTGAACTTGGTCAGATTATGAGATTATCTAAGTTGGTAAATTGAGCTCTCTGCCTCCATTACAGTGAGAGCTTAAACACATGAAGGAGAGCTAAGCAAATTATCTCAATGCTAAACATCTTAATGCATTCAGATCAGTCAAATATCTTGAACTTGTTTCCAACGGCAGTTCATAAATCCTGGTAACGCGCCTATAGAATTTTACAATACGTTACTGGGATCAGAGCCTATACCGTACAGCACGTTACCAGGATTACAAGACTATAAAGTACAGTATGTTACCAGTATTACAGAGCGTGTAACGTACAGTACGTTACCTGGTATGTAGAAGAGAAACCTATCGCCCACTGGATGTAGGAGCCTGTGTTTATATAGCAGCAGCTTCGCTATTACATAATACATGTCTATGGGCAGTGCTCCGTGATAGTAGATGAGCAGGGCGGGACCACTCTCCGGAATGTTCTCCAAGCCCTCCACCTCGTAACCTGCATAATATGTATCCCAGTCACTCGGAATCATGAACCAAGGGAAGGCAACTCCAAAATGACAAAAAATTCCTAGTGCATCATAGAAACGTATTATCAGGATATATGTAGTGGGTACAACGTGTGTAAACCTCATAACAAACACAACACCAGGTGATTGCCCGTTTGGACGTTATCAGGTACAGTTTGAAAAGCAACCTCAAAAAGCCCCCCTTGCCATACTGTAAAAGTGGAAAATTTAGTGTGGAAGAATGATTAGTGAATATAGCGATTTGAAGGAAATTGCTAATGACAAATACAACTAAGTGTCCGTGAAGTTGTCATATCATGACAACTTTTCAGAGTTGTCATCTCATAGTTAACGGAAAACTCCCCGATTCTTGTAAGCGTGTTCATAACTTCATAGAAACTGATTTTTTCATTGGGGAGGTATTTCTACTCTATTTTTGAAATGGACTCCATCCAAAAGCGCTGACATTCTTTCTTGCTATTATGCTCATTTTGGGAAAACATTTAATATTTCTACTGCTAATGATTTCACCTTTACAGTATTAGACCAACTGGCATTTGACCTTGAGCAAGCACATCAAATATCTGAGCCTGTAGTTGAGACTAGATCAGCATGTAGACAGATCACCATTCTTGTAAGTTTGATAGCCTACTCTCCGGCATTGTGTGCAATCAACCTTGTCATAGCAGCAATCACATCATCACATTTTCATAATTTGGCATATGTTCAACAGTCCACAAGCCTACATAGCTATGATAAGTGACCAGTTGACTTGGGAGGTGGGGAATGAGTGCCCAGTAGGATCGATATATCCCCCTTCAATAGACCTAGAACGCTCATTACATAATCTTTTCTATGCAAAATCCTCAAACAGTAAACAGTTTATACATTTGGAATATAGCTATGTAGCTAAGCAACTAGACTAAACTAGTAACAAGGCAGGGTGAACAAGCTGGTAGCGTCATACCGTGCCAAAGAGAAGCTTGCATTTCCCAAAGTGCAGCAAGAGTGTAACGAGCACCATCCCAGAAATCATGATGATATGCTTCACGCAGCATTTTCCTCCACTTATATATGGTGAGAAACAATGCTGAGCAGTATAGAAGCACCACAATCATGATGGGCAACACAAAACAGACTGTCACGGGCCACCATACTAAGTTGATGTACCCAAGTATGAGCCGTTCATCCAATCTCAAAATGTCGCTCACAAGATGTCGATATTGCTCGTATGCGATGCCTAAAATGTAAAATAAAGCATCATTTCTACACCAGAGAGAGTAGAACTGTTGATCAATCTAAAAATCTGACGAGTGGAAAGCAACATGCACAACATTTTCGTACTCCTACCAGTTACAAGACCGACAAGATCCTGTGCAAATTCTGTCATCCTTAAAAATATGAGGTAGAATGCGTCCATATCCACATCTCGCTCAAATCCTATTTCATCTCTTCTGCTACAATCGATGCAAGACATTTCATGCTAAACGTCCATTCCTTCTGACAAAACTAGTATGTATCGGATAACTGAACCTACATCCAGTAGGATGTCTGGACGAAATGACTCGCGAGATTATGTTTCTGCAAGAGAGGACAAATCCCATGTCACATGACAAGATAGTGACTCGAATACTAGTAAAGAGGAGCACATTACAGTAGTCTTTCATTTTCTTTATCAATTCTGATGTCGATAGGTATTGCTGACGAAAACCTAAAAAAAAATACATGCAACAACAACTATAACTTTATGCCTCCCCCTTAGAGGGATATATAAATTATTGTATAAATTGTTATCTTCCTCTAAGGTCTCACCCGAGAAAAAATTACTCCCTTACGTCGAAGACCTTCACCTTCTGTGAACTATAAGCATCCTGCTGTTACCACGCCCCAAACATTCTGCCGCTCTCGTATATTCTCTATTCACATCACAACTCCTCGAGTTATGTTCAGTATGAGTATGACAGTATTTCGATTGTGGTTGTTGGGCACGCATCAGCACCAGCTATTGTAGGCTTACTCAAAATTAGAAGTTTCATGTACATGTATTTGACATGTTTATTCGAGTCTTTGTACTATGTAGCGTAGTGGGACATAGAAACGATGGGTTGTCATTGCAGTGCTTTCAACTACACCAGCACAAAAGAAGAAACGTTTCCCGGAAATTCTTTTCACAGGTGAGTTGATGAACACATAGAATGCATATTGCTGTGTAATAATTTACACACCTCTCGCCATCATATCCGGGACCTGTGAGTAGAGGTGTAGTGTAATGCAAATCGGTATATCCCTAAACATCTCCCCTGCTTTGACACTTATTCCCAGCGTTGGTGCTCGGTTTCTGCCTGGCTCTGGTCTACCATTTCTACTAGGTGTCCCTACCCTCAGTGAGGGGAGGTGGAAATTCGAGGTATTTTTGGGCATCACTCCTATTGTCACAAAGCACCAGTGGGCATTTGAGCAGAGCAAGAAGTGCAAAGGGAGGGGGTGGCCATTTAAATCCACAACTTGAGTCTAGAGGAGAGGAAATATTTGTACAAAACACACCTATATGTCAAACGGTTGCTAGTTAGGTTCCATAGGACAGACTGGAATATTATTCACATTGCATTCGATCATATGTGGTGTCAGTACACTGTTTCATCAGACAATCATATTATACTCTGATCGGATGTGGTAATACTAGCGATAGCACATGCTGCTTCCCACATCGAGTGTACTAAGTTGTCTGCGTACTAGTTCCATCAGCACGGGTACAAGTAACGCACCAATGTATGCCATGACATGCACCAAAACTATGACAAGTACTGTATACATACAATTATTGTGATTGAGCGTTAAATGCAATTTTTGAAAAACTCATTTTTTCACATTTATCATACATCGCATTTATTTTTCAGAAGGTGTGTAGCTCATTGCAGAAGTTGAAAGATCGCATTTTTTACTCATCGCATTTATTTCTCTATTTCTCTTATTAGTCTCTCATTTATTTTTACAGTATATTGTATTGCCGTCATCAGCATGGGACCTACTACTAGCATGCATATATCTATCACTCACTCACAGACCCTCCATTCTGTTATATACGCGCGCTACAGATACATAGATTAATAGATTTCTCACACTGTCAACTGTCAATTTTCTGCACATTGATCTAACCAATCTTCTTATCACTGGGCTAGATCATTGTAAAATGGAAACACTGTAAAATGACGAGAAATTCCAGCTGTTGTGACTGTATATCATAAGCCTAATCAAAAACTGTGACGGAAGAAGAAATCCTTTCTTAGAAGAATGTGATGATCTTAGTTCACTCTACAAAGATTGGCTATACTGTACAAGTTGGAATATAAGCGTGGAAAAATATTTAGTAACTATGGTGATTTGTAGGAAAATTTCTAATGATGGATCCAGCTAAGTTCTTTGTTGGAGTTGTCATGTCGTGAAAAATATTTGGAGTTGTTGTCTCATTGTCAATAGAACCGTTTGAGGATTGTAGGTACGTTTGTTACTGTATATATGCTGATTGTTTTGGTGGAGAAGTGCTTCTACTTCATTATTGAAATGGGCTCCACCCACAGACGCTAATATTTTGGCATTTTTACTCACCTATCGACATGCTCACTGGTTTCATACGCTAGCACTACACAGACTTCAGTCCGCACTTGTTATGCTTTCACCGCACTTAAGCCTGATTTAGGTTAAGCTTAACAACAGTGTTTATGAAACCAGCGGCTGATATGAGAGTAAAAAATGCTGTAGTGATGGTCCCGTTATCGTTCTGTAGTGATGGTCCCGTTATGTTTCTGTAGTGATGGTCCCGTTATCGTTCTGTAGTGATGATCCCGTTATCGTTCTGTAGGGGCTTATTTCATGTTATTATAGAATCGCAACTTTTTCTGCATATTTGAGATTCATTCGAGTTACGATTGATTGTATAACCGATGATCAATAACTGATGATCAGACCAGCACTAGATCGCAGTCAATAGTGTTACCTATCTCCGTTTCAGTCTGCAAGTCTCTTGCTGTATAGTATTTCATGGCGGTACTGTATAACTGGGTTTGACAGACATATTGGCGTTTTCTTCAAACCCATCAAAATGATAGCGATCTAACGATAGGGATCCCACAAATGAGAAGACAACTCCTACGTAAGGCATAATGGGCATACTTTCTATAGTGTAATTTAATGACAGCAATGATTAACTGGCCGCTAGTTTCACTACGGCTAGACTGCTGATATCAAATCTGGTTTTAAAGTAATATGTTTACTCTTCATGCTGTGTTTGTCATCAGAACAGAAATATTCCTGTTTTGTTACCGTTTACTGAGGCTTCGTTCACCATTCTCTTTCATTTTCTTTCTCAGATTTTTCAATGTTAAAGTAAAAGTTGCTGTCAACCTGTGTTAGATTGAGATATTGGAGGCTCTGCTGGTTCAACTCCAGCGGTGGTAAAATGAATGACCACGAGAGTTCTCGAGAACCTCCACAATGTCTCTTCACAATGTCTCTATGCAATGTCTCTTCACAATGTCTCTCCACAACGTCTCTTCACAATGTCTCTCCACAATGTCTCTCCGCAATGTCTCTCCACAACATCAAGCCACAGCATAATCACTTCTTATGTCACACAGTTGTGACAGCTGTTATAATGATAGGGAGTTATCTGCTCCCACTTACCTCCTCATTTGTTACATAATAGTAGTCATGATTGGTTTTCTGTTTGCCAGCTCCTATTTGCCAGTTCCTGTTTGCCAGTTTCTGTTTGCCAGGTCCTGTTTGCCAGTTTCTGTTTGCCAGCTCCTGTTTGCCAGCTCCTGTTTGCCAGTTCCTGTTTGCCAGTTTCTGTGCCACAAGATTGCATGTAGTTGTATTGGATAATTGGGCAAGACGATCTTTATGATCACTACCTCCTTATCAATTATTATCCTTTATTTTTCCATTTGTCTTGATATACATGTAGAATGTACCACAAACAGAAACTTCCATTTTATGCTTCCTCAAGATTAAAATAAGATTAATTTAAGATTAAAGCCTACCTGGAAGATCAATGAAGATTAATTATTTTAAGAAATTAAGCGCAATTTGATTATTGACGAAGGTAGAGAGAAATGTTAGTTTCAAGTTTTGCGTCCATACTTCACACCTCGGCTCAGGTACTCCATAACTGCCGTGCAGGTAGTTGCTCCCCCCTGCCGATCCTAGATCTGCCTGCGCCGCGGCATAGCAGTGAATGAGAACTCCAGCTAGAGAATCATAGACTTCTGCTGCTCAAGGAGTCAAAACATCTCGTACAGAGAGGGTGACTAACAGATGTGCTATTGGAGACAATGACTACTTCTTTCTCCCCGAAATAATTCACATTTACAGTATGCACGATGCGGGTGTTTATATGACTAACTGAAATGGCAGAAGAAAAGGAGTTTTCATATGTTTGGAACAAACAAATGAGTTACACCGGTTTGAGTCCAGTCTGCTCTGCGAGCGGTGGCGTAGAGTAAGCCGCTGTGATGCAATCGTTAGTATGCCTGACTTGAGAGCGGTAGATATGTGGTTGAATCTGAGTGGCAGCATGTTTTCACATGAGCTTCTCTACTGGGATTGATATAGAGCGCTAATAGTAGGAGATAAGTGAATAGAGAGTGATGACACCCAAACTCTGTCCAGCTGCAGATTGCAGCAGTTCATTTTGTCCAAGAGTGCTTCCCTATTGGATGTCTTGCTAGACTCTGATGATGAGGCACAAGATGGAGAGAAGGATTGTGGCTGCGGATATTCTGGCGAATGATGCGCTGTTGCAGAGGTCATTGGGGCAGTAACAGCCTTCACCTTTGACTCCACCGATGTCATAATTCAAGCAGTCATCTGCCTGAGTGATTGTGTTTCCTGGGATGCATTGTCTTATCACTAAAATATATAGGTCAAGGTCAAGGTCAGGTGCAACAGTATAGAATATTTTTGATACCTTGTCCTCAGTTTCTGACACCAACTACTGTAGTGGATTTGTAGTTCATACACCACTGGAACACGTCTTCATTCGCCTCAAACTGCCCTACTATGTCCTAACATTGGGAAGACAACTCCGAGATTGTCAGTCACTAGCTTAGCTTAGTACTTATGCAGACTATCAACTAGATCTATGGAGCTGACTGTGACGACCGCATTCTCTAATTTCTATCACTGTGTAGCAGAACAACACTCCCTATAGAAATTGCAACCTTGGTAGTTCATACCAAGTTCTGATGTATCATACATGAGATAAATGCCAGCGATTGTGTATCTCTTGGTAAATGCTTTCCTGTGGACCAGGAGGTCTATGACATGCCGAAGGTCTCACCATTGCCTGGCTCAGTCATCAACAGCTACATGATACAAGGGGGAGGGGGAGGTGAAGCGCAAATACTGGATGTGTCGGTTCCAGGTGTGTGGCACTAGCTTCTCTCTGGATCCTAGCTAGCACTCTTCAAGATGGAGAGGGTACTGGTACTGGGTACTAGTACTGGTACAGGTGCTGGTACTGGTACAGGTACAGGTACCGAGTACTATTAATGGTACAGGTACTGGGTACTGGTAAACTAAACGCAACCATAACTTAACTGGTAACTTAACTACTCCCTCCTGGCACATCATTGGATGCTTGTATCCTTGACCTATATATGAGGTCACCAGACTCTGGCCTGGTCCAAACTTGACCAATCAAGTAGCAGTAATGCGACCAGGTCTCAGTTCAATCTACTAGCGCCTAGTTGATGTGTGGTGGCCCAGAAAAGGTAACAAACAGATAATCACTATCTATACTCGTATGTGTACACAATGTCATACACGAGCATTACATTAGGTGGAGCGCACACCTGTATGATTCCACTGCTACACAACTAATGCAATAGATGGAAGGGAAGCAACCAAAAGTTGTTGCTCGCACCACTTGGTTTGCTGATTGGTTGTGCATGACCTCTTGAACTTTGTTGGCAATATTGTCAACAAGCGTCAAGGTGATTGAGCGCTTAGCCCATTATCCATCTCCTCGCTTCACTAAGGCCCCATAGGGGTTTTACTTGCGTAAAAAGCTAGCACACTTCGAGATGGAGAGGGTACTGGCACTGGGTACTAGTACTGGTACAGGTGCTGGTACTGGTAGTGGTACTGGGACTGGTACTGGTACTGGTACTGGGACTGGCAATATTATCAACAAGCTTCAAGGTGATTGATTCATCTCCTTCACTAAGGCCCCATAGGGCTTTTACTATTGAAAAACCTTCAAACAAGGTATTCTACAACTGCATTGATCAAATAGCAAGCAGTCAAGAACCATAAGCTAGTATGTCAATAAGAGATTGAACAAAGGACTGCTAAGAGAAGCTCAAATCAGCTTACTGTATCTCTCTGCAAGAAAAAAAGAATGAAAGCACTGGGTGTTGAATAGGCTGAACACTGGGTTTTTGAATAACACAGTTCTCGATTATAGCAGCAGGAGTGCTCGTGTTCCTGCACCATACCATTGAATAGTGGCCATTGCTCTCACAGCTAACCCTACTCGTAGGTATGCTCTCCCCTTACTGTACTATTATGGACTGGTAGGCAGCAGTTACTGGAAGGTCAAGGTCAAGTGAAGCCAACGCCAACATGGAAATTAATCTAGAGAGAGCGTCGTCACCGTATTATTATTCTCATACTGACCGACTTTAGTGCCTGCTTTATTTCCATGAACTTTGAGGCACATGGAGCAGCCATTTGTTATCAAATCTTCGTTCAAACTCACAAACGGGTCGCCGCAACGGTAATCCTCTGTTGAGAGACATTCGTAGCATTTCAGAGCCAGCGTGCTACTAGCTAGAGCTATAAATAGTAAATAAATATTCAGAACAAAGGCAATCAGAATCAAAGTATGAAAGAGTAATGGCTGAGATGGCCCGCATACCAAACAAGGTTATCACTATTGCTGCAGTCCTCATCTTGTGTGGATGTGACTGCTTCAAGAATGGAGAGATGAATGCCAGCTGAATTTCCTTCTACGACAAGCAGACCTGTCAACCTATCAGGCTAAAATATAGGGATTTGGTTTGTCTGAACTTTAAGAAGCCATAGCTCAAAACCCCCACCCCTTATAGCTAGAGTCCTGGCCACTTTGGTCTCAGCCTAGCACGATGTAACTAATGGTCCACAGCAGAACAGAAGGATACCAATAATAGCAACTATGAGCCTAAATATCTGACATCTAAAATACTGGTGAGGGAATACGGGGTAGTTGACAGGTCTGAATACCGGTTAGTTGACAGGTATGATAGTGAGATATTCGCGATTGTGGTAGTTCACTGGCTTTTCATTGGTCAATCATAATATATGGCCCCGCCCATCACTGTGCATTTGCAGGCGTAAGCAAGCCTAGTACTGTAGAACAGAATTCTTTTGCGAATTGAGAATTTTTGTAATCAAGCCTTTCGCAAATATTGTCAATGCGCATTTATTTTTGATGACATCATATGTAAATAAGTCTGAACCAAGAAAGCAAATATTGTCCACGCATAAAAGTTCAATTCTACAGCTGCATGTCATTAGGGACCAAATAGGTAGTTACTATTGCTAGCACTAGAGCATGCAGAGAGTATCTGTTGTAAGGTTCCATTCATTTTTAGCTTAGTGCTGCACTATCTGTGTGCATAGTGAATTCTTACCAATGTCTGATCGCAGTGTTGCCCATACCTGTCAAGTCTCCTGTGTTTCCCCCCAGAGTCCTATATTTTAGGTGTCAGAATTTAGGGTAAAAATTGCTATTAATGGTTTTCTAATGTTCTCCCGTGGCTCACCAGTCAGGTCTTGCTGAGCTGAGCTCGAATATGACAGAATTGTAGCTGTAGGGGGTAGGGGTTTTGAGCTATGGCTTCTCAAAGTTCAGAAAGACAGAATCTCCAATATTTTCAGCCCGACAAGTTGACAGGTACGGTGCTGCCAACCCTATGATTTTACTCGTAGATCTACAACTTTTTGAACTTTTGAGGCAGCTAATTTACCACTTTTAATTGCTTTCTGCGTGCACCACAGGCCCACCACAGGCCCACCACAGGCCTACAGAAACTGATTGTATCCGCTGATCAGTAATGCACTGCAATAAAGGCCATGAAGTGGATTTCAAGGCAGTAGATGAGAGTTTTATTTTTAGATTACTGAAATCTCAGACATTTTGCCATTTGGAGGCTACAACACTGCTGGTCTGACCGTCACATCAGTGACAATGAATCCAGAATCTCTGATTGTATATATTTATAAACAGCATAAATTGCGATAGAAAACATATTGCATTGCACCTGTGGTTTGATTATTGACCTCTGGACTTTGTTTACACAAACTGCGTCTGTTTCTGCTCAGATTCGTTTCGAGTGGCTGCAAAACAAATGCATAGTTCTGGTTTGATACTGGAAATGAGGCTAAAACCAAAATAGGTCAGCTGAACGATTCCACTTCTAGTTCTTACCGCAGTGATTCCTTAGTTATTGGCTGTGCCTCCATACCTGTCAACCTGTGAGAGTACCAGACTTGTCAACCTGTGGGGGTGAAAATACTGGAGATTCAGTTTTTTCTGAATTTTGAGAAGTCACAGCTCAGAGGGGGGGGGGGGGGGGGGGGGGGGGGGGGGGGGGGGGGGGGGGGGGGGG
>ERZ1740065.2093-NODE-2093-length-12334-cov-11.183810_pt1 | contig 12334 bp, 5 predicted proteins | sample MGYA00581738_ERZ1740065 | MGnify/ENA primary metagenome ERZ1740065 (study PRJEB43018, sample SAMN04849749) | marine metagenome | isolation source: floating plastic debris | place: Pacific Ocean | collected 2008-09-01 | study: EMG produced TPA metagenomics... | reverse complement strand
GATGGAGGGGGAGGGATGGAGGGGGAGGGATGGAGGGATGGTAAGTATTAGCGTTCTCAACAATCAGCATATTGCAGAAGACTTTTGCTGAAGGCTGTGAGAGTTGCTGTGAGCAGCACGAAGTAGGGAATGTGATCCATCAGGATAATGTCAATGCAGTAATACTTAATTATTAGGTAGAAAATATATTTCAGCTGACCGTTTGCTGAAGCTCATGCAGTCTGTGACTTCATACTATTTCATACTGATCCCCATCATCGTGAAATGTTATACAATCAATTATAGCAATAGAAATAAATGAAAAAACTGTATAGCGCTACGCGAGCAAGCATACAGAGTTTGCAGGGCAGTCTGTTTGTAGACAATTGCTGAAACTGCAGACGTTGTATGTTTATTATGCATCTAGTATATAGAAGTTGCTTGTTTGCAATTGCAATACCTCGGAGACTGTAGGTCTGTAGTCTATTCTATTGATAGTAATTCTGCTCAAGTTGATAAATTTTTTGCATAATTCAGCGTAGGAGTTTAGCCGCTGCATCGGTATCTTCCAATGGGCTCAACTAACGCTTCACACACTCAGGGCAAAGTCTAAACATCACCGCAGTAAATAGCTTCACACACTAGCCTGAGTTATGTGAGGAAATTCTGCAGATCAGCGCAACCTCGCTTCCACTTCGCCATGATCTGTTCTGCTGTATGAATGTCTCCTGGTGTATGAGAGCACACCATTGAAAATACAAACCTCATATCGTGAAACTTTTCCCGTCGTTTGTTGTTGGAGGAAATGACTTTTCTCATTCTCCTGTTGATATGCAAGCATGTGGCACATATGTGCATGCACCAACATATGCACCCAAGCACACTATCCCACCCACCCAAGGGAGGGGAGTGGGAAGGGAGGGGAAAGAGGAGGGAGAGGAACATGGAGGAGGGGAGGGAAAGGGAGAGGGAGAGGGAGAGGGAGGCGGGAAAGGGGAAAGGATAATGGTCATCCTTTACCTTAGCAGCTCATCACAAGACATATTTCTCAGGTCTCGACTATTCTGCAACTCTTGATTTATTGCAAAGCTCGTGCCTAACCAGACTGACCAGTCCATTGCATGCGCGAGGGGTAGTATGCATCACAAAGTAAGAAAGAAGGGAATTATCATCAAAGGAATTTTCCAATGAAGACCCTCATCATTAACAAGTAACTGAGTATAATGAATGATGGATATACTTTATTTTTGAATATCACAGATATTTTGCAAACACGCTATAAGATAGTTGATTCTTAGCAATGATTCATATAATGAAACTTTATGTAACTAAATAAGGACAGGTGCAGATCTTTCTCTTCTTCACCCGTCGTAAATCAAAATTACATCCTATCATAAATAGTTTTAAGACATTTTTTTCACAGAAGTCACATCTGCACGAAATTGAACTGAAATGCCAATGATATTCTAAAAGTAGCAGATAAATGCTAAAGTCATTATAAATTGCACTCAAGACAATCAAAGTCGTGTAAAACTCACAGGTAACAGGAAACAGCTCATCTCTTGAAGTAAAATGTTCAAAGCAATAATTTAACTGCAGTTTGTTTCACCCCAGTTGCTTCAAGGCTTCATCCGTTGTGTCATGTTGAGACTGAGACAGGTCCTTTGCCCAGCAACGTATTGGTGACCAATCAGATGGCAGGTCTGATCATCTTGTGACGAGACAACGCTGACGCAATCATCTCTACGCATACACCGATAAATGCATTTTATTTCTTCCTTCCCATAGTAGGAATCCAGTATCACCCCACAAGGCTTGTATTTCTTGGTTTTCTGGAATACTGCAAGGAACAAGAATCATGTTGAACCTAATGAGCTTTAACAGGCTTCCATAGACTTAAAAAACAACAAATCCGCTATTCTTTTGCTGGTTGGCTCGCAGATGTAACGCCAGGATTCGCTTCCTCTTTTCAAAAAGGTTTTTTCTGCATATTATTTATGCTCAAAGCTTCCCTCTCTTACACTCGAATCAGCACCAAATATTCGGGAGGTTTTACTATTATGTCAGCATTTAGTCCACAACTAGTACAGGCGAGCATGAATAGGTGCGCATGCCGACATAAGAGTAAAAATGCCGAATATTTTCGGCATGAAGGCTTCCTGTGGCCAAGAAATCAGCACCAAAACTTATGTGTGATGTCTGGCTGTTAACTCAATTTGCCTCAGTCAGCTGATGATTCAAAGTGGAGAAATGTATCAATGCTCTACATAGGTTTCATAGTGTTAGTTGCATCTAATACCTCTCAATAAAGACTAATATTTGAATCCTTTGGATGGAACTTGACTCAAAACTTGTGGCAACTTTGATTCTATAACCAGTAATTTTAGACTGCTTCATGCCTCGCGCTTGAGTTCTGGAACTTGGCAAGTACAAGAGAAGGCAACTCTTGGCATTTGTTTAACCTTATTGTGACACAGGAGAAGACGACTCGCGGTGCTATTTTGACTTAACTTAGTAAAGGTTGGGCCATAATAGACATGTTCTCAAACGTCGGTTGTAGGCCAACATTTACTCTACATGCCAGCAGTGTCCGCAGCAGATGCCACTCGTCTATACAAACTGGGGCTCAGGGCTCTCCCCAGGGTGGGCGGAAGGGCGCACCGCCTTATGTTCCTAACAATCTGCCCAACGTATCGAGTGGTTAATGGCTCAATGAACCAGCTTTTCTCTAATAAATTCAGATTCCACAAATAATCTTTTGAATGATGTATAGATGTGATTGATTTTTGTAGGACTAACCAGAAATATTCCATACAGAAGTCTACCAGTTTCACAAACGCTCGCAAGAAATAAATAGTCGATTCTCTTTCGTCACTGGAGTATTAGCAGCAATGAACAAAAAGCTTCAGTTGGTTCGCTGTTATAGCCGCGGTGTTGGTGCCGCTGAGCTTACGGCTATATTCATATATACTTCATTGGTGGCTCCGTAGCGGTGGTAATTATTTCGCGGGGAAAACCTTTTATTACGACGAAATGTGAACATCGATTTCCATATTAGAAAAGGATGGTTTGAAAAGACAAAATAGCTTGATATCCATCACAATGATATCTAAATTATTTCGCTAGTGTTTTAACTGGCCACAATTTACACAGGGGTGGATTTAGGCTAAAGCAGTTGACAATGTATGAGTAGGAGATATTTCAGCGGTGGAGCCTGAACCTCGAGACATGCAAGTGTTGAGAGGTTGTGGATTCGAATCCCACTGGGTCCCCCTGCTGAGCCTTCGTTACACGGGTGTGCTCTGACCGGCCCAGAAACCAAGAGCAACCTGGCGCCACATATGGCAGCGTTGCCCTTAAGGCACGCTATTTCTCAGTGCGCACGTGAGAAGGCCTCGTGATTTTAACGCAAGTTTCTACTTACGTCAGTAAAGAACCGCGTCTCCTCAAAGATTTTACCTCTCAGATAGTAAACAGATAAAGAGCCAATGACTGCAATGATTTTATATTCAGTCAACAGCTATCAGCTGGTGATTTCTATGCCAGTCCGAACATTGCATGAATCCATCGCTGCTACCGACAGTAACATTAAAACTGAATCAATTACCTGCCATGTTGCTAGTATACATTCACATCAATCAATTGACTATGTACTAGAAAGTCGAAATTTGTTGTTTTAAACTTGAAATGTTTGTCCTTGACCCATATAGGGTCTGATTTTCTCTCTCTTCCCAATAGTGTGTACACAGTATGGAGCTATAGCTGCAATATCTTGACTCTGTTAGTTCATGACTTAAAAATTTGCAATCAGACACTATCCCGCAGTTCGGTCAATGGTAACTATAGTATGGCTGGTATAAGATTTCCCTTGATCTCAAGCAGTATCTTTCATGTTTGTGATTGAGTGGTTTGTTCTACATTGTAAGATTATATAGTTGACTTAATAAACTATTCCAAAGTAACATCTGTATCCGGTATTGCTGTATCCGGTATTGCTGTATCCGGTATTGCTGTATCCGGTATTGCTGTATCCGGTATTGCTGTATCTCGTATTGTTGTATCATGCAAAAATTAGTAATGGAGACAGTGATTTCACGTCATTTCTAGAGTTTAGATTTGTTCAAAAATTGGGTCTTTGATTTTATACTTTTCAAGAGCATATCGTAGTGATGATACTCTCCATGAATCAAGTCTTAGCGTAGTCTTCTGTCATGCTTGCATTTCGTGTTTCTAATAGTTAATCGACTAAACACCCGTTCAGTTAGCGACCCTCCCTGGGAGGTACTTATTACGTGCATTCCTCTCAAAGATGGCAGCCGATACATAAAGGAATCAAAATCCACGTAGCTATAAATAGAAGCAGGCGTTTTAACAAAAGGGTAAAAGTACATCAACACAAAGTGAGGCTCAAATCAGATGTGGACTTTCTGCTTTTCAGCATTTCAAACGAGTAGAAATAGCAAATGTTCTGGGCGTTTACTCGGTAACAGAATATTGTTGGCTCTGATGGCTCCCACATAACATGTTTCTTCCTTTTAACAACATGTCATTCAGCTAACGCTCCAGGGGCCATTTATTACCTAGACTCCCCTAAAAGATGGCATTCTATAGATAAATTAATCAAAAGATCTCTAAGTTTGCTTATAATCTTTACTGTTTACATATAGGAGCAACAAATTAAAGCCAAAAATGGCTCTAATCAGATTTATGTCATCGACTTTCTCAGCAAGAAAAAGATAAACGCCCTCAACACTACATCGGTGGAGCACCAAATGCGTGTAAATAGATGATTCTGCAGTTGATTATTGGGACGTCGTGTCAGACACAAGGCTTATCATATTCCCTTTGTAGCTGCAATCAATTTTCTGTAGCCAGTGTGAGTTTAGTTAGTCTGAAGAAATGTTTGCTCAATTCAAAACTGAAGGAAAACAGGGCGCTAAATAATTCATATATAGGAGAGATGTTTTATTATTTATGATTGCTTAACATTTAACTGGTCACAGGTCGCAGACAGATGCTTGCTGTCATTCAGTTCTAGAAGTTTGTTGGGAATATCCGGCAATGGCTGATAAAAAGGATGATTCAGAACCGAACACGTGGCAGGAATTTACCGAGGTGTGTTCCATGCATGGACTGAGACTCATCATGCTTCCGAATGCTTCAATATTTCGCAGGTATGAAAACTATCGGTACATTATACTTTGATACTTTTCGGGGATTTTAAGTCTGTTTTCATGCTATCAGATTTGTTTGGCTGCTGCTCCTGCTCGGGATGCTCGCTTACTTTGGCTACGCCACAGAGGGATTCGTCAGAGACTGCGTGGAGAAGAAAGTGACGACCAGAATGAAAATTGCTAATGCTGATAAGCTGACGGTACCAAAACCCATCATTGAGCCTGCGATAAAACCCTTTCTATTTACTACCTCCACCTACAACCTACCACCTGCCATCCATCACCCGCCATCCACCTATCTCCTACCACTGACTACCTGCCATCTACCATATATCACACACCTTCTCTATCTATTACTGACCACAGGCCACGCACAAGCTATCACACGCCATCTATCATCTAGTACCCACTCTCTATCATGTGCCATCTATCATCCATCACCTATGGCGCACCATCTATCTATCACCTACCACATACCAGTTTATCATTAATACCTTCAGTGATTTGAAAGTATACTGTGACTCTAGTGATGAGTCGTGACGTTTAGTTTCCGACAGTTACAATATGTAACAAGAACATGTGGATGAAAGGTTCGCTGGAACACACGAGCTCTACGATGAAGAATGATGCACTGATTGAAATCTTTAATGTACTGTTTCGAGTGAGAACTCCCAACGATTCTCGTCTGCTGTGAGTATATTGCGGCAGGGTCCTATGTTATAGAGCCGGATTCGATAATAAGAGATATTCTAGCATCCAACCATCAGGAAATAAATGCTATAGTGATCTAATGATAGCAGCCCCATGTATGAGAAGACAACTCCTGTATAAGTTATCATGAGTGTAGTTTCCTGAAAAAAAAACGGCTATAGCGAGGACTTTTTGATGGTGTTTTGGCAACCATTATACCTATGCTATCAAGCAGCTAAGCAGCACAAGTAAACTTTTGTTGCAACCAGGAGACATGTAAATAAAATATTAGATCTCCTCTGCTACAAGCTCGTGAATATTTAATCACAACAAAACATTGCAATACGTTACGTAAGAAAACTTCCTTCCCTGTTCCGTGATATTGAGTGCTACGGGTAAACACGTCATGGGAGAGCCTTGAGAGGCATAGGTATCCACATGGTACTGGGTATGAAAGTTGATTCTCAAGGCTACAACTGATAAGTTTTATACCATAGAATACTGTCTACCACTACTACCACGGAAGGTAGAGTACAGGATTATGTCAATAAAAATTGACCAATCAGAGAGCCCATCAGGATCTAGCGTAGCGTAGATTTTGAGCATGTCCGAAGTGCATTGGTTTGCATAGTGAACACCCGAGCAGAGCTGCCCGACGCTGTGGTTAACTGGATCGCCGGCCTAAACGATGCAAATATCACTCTCAAATATCACAGCTTAGCAGCAGCTTTGCTAGTGAGGCATACACTACTAAGCATACTAAAATTCTGCATACCTTTGGAAAAAATACTCAATCCTAATTATAATTCAAGGCGCAAAATCGGGTTTTCAATACCAAAGGTTTCTATAAATGATGTCTTGTGGTCTTTAGCTACAACTGGAGCGACCCGTACTACTCTGAGATTGTGAACCTGACCGGGAGTGATTCAGCAGAATTCCTGCGGCAAGCTGCTCCCCAGCTGAGCTACTCCATAACTAACTGCGCCATACAGGGAGAATTCTACGATTGCTCCAGTATGTTCAAAACGGTCATAACTGACGCCGGTGAGTTCACCTGTCATCGTTCCCCTGGTTGCACGTCATTATGTACTACCCTTCAGTGAAAAACTGACTGGTAACCTTAATGAGAGATAGTAGCTTGTTTAGCCTCCATCACTCTGGTAATATGGTATTCAGTTAGCACCCCCAATTCTGGCAGTAGTGGAGAGTGACGCTGAGGAGTGTTGTTAGTGCTTAGTGATCACATCTTTTGCGCGGCAGTGTAGGTATCACCTTGGCCGGCAGCACCGAGACGCCATTTAAGAGTTTTTTTCCCGTTCTCAGATGTCAGACATTATTTTCAAATTCAGAGGACAATACTGCAATTGGTTCTTCCAATAAGCAATATGATTGGTTATTTCAATAAGCAATACGATTGGTTCTTTTGATGTAGGTTACTGCTACCAATTCAACAGTGACGGAAATATCAAGGCCAAATCTACTGGAGTGTCTAGCGGTATCAGCCTGGTTCTCAATGCAGTTGTGGACCAGTACGCCATTTCCCCAAACTCTTACTCAGAGGGCTTCTTTGTGAGTAATGCTACTTCCGTCAGTGACATGACTAACTCCCAATAATTCATACAACTCAATTATACCAGCTGATTATGAGCGTATCTGCTAGTAGCAATAATGAATTTTCCAACACAGAGAGATGTGTTTCAACGCCTGTCCACTCACACATGACTGGCATGCCAACATATACCGAATACTGTTAACAAGACTTGATCATGCCGTAAACATAGGGATTACAAAGTGAAGGTTTATCGGTTTTTGCCATTGTCCTGTCGATTTCCGCACCCTCTCCCGCTCACTCCCACACATGCTGATGCAAGAATATCTACGGGAAAATGACAAAAGCCAGTTTTGCTACCAATCGTCTTACTCGACATTTTTGTGCCGCAAATCAAATAGCTCTGCAAGACCAGCTATTAAAACCCTCGCCGCACATTCATTGTTTCCTTCAGTTATAGTTAATTTTTTAGTGTTCCAACTGTCCACCAAATGTACTCCACATTAAAGATGGACGCTGTTTCACTGCGCAGGTCGCCTCATATGCAAGATTTTTGACTAATCTGAGGGTATGTCATATTTACTAGTAATATACTTACATGAATTACACAGATAGCCTTCCACGAGCCACACGAGGTGCCAAGTATGACTGAGCTCAGTGTGGGAGTGGCTCCTGGCACGGAAAACACCATAACACTTCATAAATCCGAGGTGAGCGTCTCCCAATGAATTTATTTCCTACATATCCATCTGAAGGCTCCCTATTACACCAAATAGCTACATATTCCAGTGCCCTTCTGACCCATTCAGTTGGTAATTGGGGTTCTTCATTTAGTCTGTAAGATTCGTGCAAAAGTTGGTCGGCAATCTATCGTGGTCTAAATTACATTCCACCACCAGAGCACACATGAAAGGTATTAACTGGCAGCCTCCCGTATTCTTGCAGTCAGATTTTGGAGCTAAGGTATTTTGTTTTCTAATGTTTTATTGCTGCTTATTTGTTACATTTTGCAGAGCTCAAATGCGACAAGATCTTAGCTGTTGTGTGGATTCTCAGTTATGACGTTTCAAAGTTCAGAAAACCTGATTCTCCAGCATTTCTAGTCCTAAAACTTAACAATTAGGCATCAATGCAGCTGTTTGTAATAATTTTGAGGGCTTTTGTCATTTTTTCCGTAGATAGTTGTGCATCAGCATGTGCAGGAGTGAGCAGGAGTGAGCGAGAGTGAGCGAGAGTGAGCGAGAGTGATCGAGAGTGAGCGCGGATAGGCACGGGAGTGAGCGTGAAAATCAACAGGAGAATGACAAACCCCATTTTGAGGAAAGAATAACACAACTCCCCAAGGAGCAGATAATCTATGCTCCCTAGAAGCAAATAACTATTAAATAATCAGCAGTTTTTTAAGTTTTATTATGTCAATTTTCATGCTGTAACTTCCCTTCCAGACAATTCGTGAGCCGCCATATGCAGATGCAGGGGAGGCCAACTGCTTTAATACGAATAAACTTCCAAACCCCCTCCAGTACTACACAAACTACTCCTACACTGGCTGTATGGCTGAGTGCAAGGCTGCTTACGTCATCAATGCCTGCGGTTGCAGAGACTTCCGCCTACCAGGTGGGAGTGTCAGCGTTTGACCCAATCTAAGCAGACCCTGAATGTACTCCCACAGGCCATTGTCAATATATCGGCTATCCTCGCATGTAATCTTCTAATCAACATAAACCAACTTTCTTCAGCTATCCGTAACGACTAAGCCGTCTCCTAATTTACTACCAAAGGCTAAGGGCCATCCTTATAGCGGTGTAGCCACATGGCACCAAAGCCAACATCAATCAAGGTTATTTAGAATTGGTTGGCTCTTCGAGCATAGCTCTTATAGGGTACAATGTGGTTAGATCATTAGCTTAACAGTTGTTTTGATAGCTGGTGCGTCAATTAAGTTCGATGTTGGCAGACAAACTCTGACATGTTAGAAGTCCATCAGCATGTCTTTTGATGGAGTCAACCGAAGCGGAAATAACAACTAGTGAACTATACTCACTCCGATTAGCCAACCGACATCAGCATTGGCGCTGTGTGGCTACACCATTAGTGGACAGTAACGTAACCCAGATCTGTGTCTCAAACTATTAGCCCTGTTCTTCCTTACCTCCATATTCTGCTTTGCTCTATCCCTTAAGAATCCTACTAAAACATTACTTCAACACTAGAAATGCTGCTATCTATTCCATTCCTTGCAACTCAAAATATTTTAATCAAATGATTCAAATATTTCTGATTCAGATCGTCTTACTTTTTGGTACTTTTGAAGATTTTCTTCAACTTAGATTCATGTTTAAGAATTTAATGTAATCATCCAATGCTGCTGAAATTGAAGTAGAACTCAAGGATTTCCACAAAAATACGCTCATGCATCTTTACTTCTGTTATTTATTTCCAGCTCTCAATGGCGTTGGCGTCTGCAGTTTAACGGAGATGATGGATTGTTCATATGATAAGTACTGTAAGTACCTCACTAGTTCCCCTAGTGTTTAATGCAAGAGCTTTCTCTGTTTTACTCTCCTGCTGCAGCTGTTTAGATACATTGGATTCTCAATAATTTTGTCCCAAAACTACTCTGTCGTTGACATTGACTGCAATGGCAGAGCTTTCAGCATGATCGTTAGAACTCTTTAGTTAAGTTTTTCTTAATTGCTAATTGTTAATTGCTAATTGCTAGTCTTAAGGGAATAGACAATGGTACGGTTATTTTCCATTTGAGAGAATATGATTGCAGATGAGTTTGTTGGAGCGCCTGACGGTCTGGAGTTATGTAACTGTTCGAATCCGTGTAATGAGGTAGAGTATTCTGCCACGATGTCAGCATTCAAGTTCCCCAGTACAATATACGCTAACGACGAAGCAGGTACTGATGTATATCAATCAAATACTTGAAGATAGTAAGAAATCATTGAGACTCAGTCATTCGCACATGTTAAGTGTGCCACTTTCAGTTCCTTACGTGAAATAATTTATGAATAAGCAGCAGTCAATTCAACCCGACCAGCTTTGGACATAAAAAAGATTTTTAAGTATACAGAGTGTTTCCTTGTTCCCCTAATTCCCTCAGAGAGGTTAGTCTGCTATTATATATAATTACGGTTGTTGTTACTAACGCAAGATAATTTTCGTATCGATTCCTGGTAGAGGTAATGATATAAATGTTTTTGTACAGAGATAGATCAACACTCTCTCATCTTGAATGTATTGAGTAAGTGACAAAAATTTTCATCGTTTCTGGCTTTGCACAGAAGCGAACTAAACTTGTGTCTTCATAGGTTTAAATTTCTTACCTCGTTTTACAGCTGACTCCCAGTATCTGTCAGATAACTACTTACTGGTTAACATATTCTATGGGAAACTCTCCTACTTCAGGCTGGAGGAATCGGTCACTTACAGCTTTGTTGATATGGTTGGTAAGTGTCAAAATGAGTTCGCAGGAAAGAGGCTCATGAATTGCTCCCAGTTGGCCTGGTAAACATGTAAACAGTGGCATGCTTTAATCTTCTATCAGGGCGTGATCCTTGGTTTTATGCATTAGTGTACCCCTATCCTGGTACAAGCAAGCTCAGTGTTTTTTGCAGCTAAGCCGGTTTTATTAAGCACCATTGCTTTCATGTCCCAGAGCTCACTCTTCACATGCAGACAGGGGAATAAACTCTACTAGTAATACACGACAGAGATTTCCCACATGCTTCAGTAACATCATATAGTACCCAGTGTCATTAATCATGGTTTCATATTCCACATACAGCAAACATAGGAGGGACTCTCGGCTGCTGCATCGGAGCTAGTGTTCTATCAATCTGCGAGTTTGTGGACTTGGCATTTGTCGCTATCGCCAGACGTCTCTCCCGTTCCAACAGGACTAAGAGAGTGGGACAGGTTGTGCAGGTGGCAAGTTACCAGGGCAACGACTGGAAGAAAGAAGAGCTCAAGTAGTGTCGCATACACATCATTCAATAAGTGTTGTGTGTGTTAAAGAGAAGGAACTGCAACAATTGGAAAATCCTGTGCAGCAGTAAGATGGCCATTTAATTTCCAGCCAAGCTGAATGAGTAAAATCATTATAATGAGCGCATGCTGATGGGGACAGTGTTTATGACAAACGGGAATGTTTGAGATAGCTGTTTACTGATATCCTGTATCTCAGAAGTACTGTGCTACCTGCTGCAGAGGAGTGTTTCGTCTGATAGATATTGAGCTAATATTTGCTACAAAGATTTCAAGCTTGCGTAAGAATAAAATTTTGGATTGTCTGAAAAATAACCAGCTGTATTTAATTAATGAAGGATCACTTTTCCTATTTTGCACAGGCAATATCATAAGTGAGTAACACCTGACGAAGCATTTTATTACAGCTAAGGGGAATATGTAAACAGGAGACGTATGGGCTATATCATGCTGATGTCATTGTGTAGCATTGTAAGTAGACTTGAGCCTTTGAAACGTAGCGTCCTGCCAGTGCGCATTTCCACTTCCTTTTTTTCCTGTACGTTGTGAAGCCAAAATTGAATTGAATTCAAAATCTGTGACATCGATTCAAGGTTTTTTGTAAAAGCAAGTTGTGCGCTAACATTGATCAAACTCTTTGAATGCAATCATCCAATCATTATAATAAACTATAACTAAGGTTATAGCGATAGAGCAGCAGTCTTTGGATTTCTACGGGCCCCCAGATTTTGAAGCTGTGCAGCCAGACTGGCAGCCATGAAGTCCAAAAACTCCCAGAGAGTCAGTATGCTTGCTCCCAGACAACAACCGAGAGTGCCTCCGAGGTTAGCTACAATTAAAACATAGTAATAAGTAACTTACAGCTAGAATTTCTTTCAGACTAAATAGTTCTCTGTTGAGAGAGGGAGGGAGGGGGGGAGGGAGAGAGGGAGAGAGGGAGGGAGGG
>ERZ1740065.2091-NODE-2091-length-12345-cov-3.758584_pt1 | contig 12345 bp, 6 predicted proteins | sample MGYA00581738_ERZ1740065 | MGnify/ENA primary metagenome ERZ1740065 (study PRJEB43018, sample SAMN04849749) | marine metagenome | isolation source: floating plastic debris | place: Pacific Ocean | collected 2008-09-01 | study: EMG produced TPA metagenomics... | reverse complement strand
CGCAGCACAGTGCCCAGTGGTTACAAACTGGCTATTGAAGGACACGTTCGTGCCAGCGAGGTACGTGTGGACCAGGATACCTGGCCGGACTACGTATTCGAATCGGATTATGAACTGCCATCGCTTCAGTCCGTCCGTGAGTTCATAGCAGAATATTCCCATTTACCAAAAATGCCTTCTGCGGAAGAGGCAGAGCAAAATGGAACGGACCTGGCGCAAATGGACCGTTTGCTGTTGCAAAAGATAGAGGAGCTTACCCTATACATTTTGGAACAGGAAACCCGTATCGAGAACCTTGAAAAGCAGTTGCAAGATGAAAAGTAAAAACCTACAAATTTCAGGGCTCTTGACCCTGATGGCAGCACTATTGACGGGAACAGGGCTATTCGCGCAAGAAGACCCTGACTTCCCCACCATAGCACCACCGCCGCCCACAGCGGCCTCGTTGCACAGCTATGGCAACAACTCCGTAAACTATTATTCCGGGACGGTCGACGTATCCATCCCGCTCTATACCATACAGGAGGGCAACATCACAGTGCCCATCGTACTGAACTATACCGGAGGCAATGGCATCAAGGTGGAGGAACAGGCCAGTTGGGTGGGCCTCGGTTGGGCCCTGAACGCAGGGGGCGCGGTATCGCGCACCAAGCGCGGGGTGGCGGATGAAGCAATCAATGGAAGAGGATTCCTCAGCTACACACAGATTCCAAGTGAGACTGTTGATGGCAATGGCAATCCGACCAATGCACAATTCATCACGGACATTGCCAATGGCATCCAGGACGGGGAGCTCGACAAGTTCATGTACAGCACCCCATCAGGCAGTGGTTCCTTCTTTCTCGACTACACCCAAACAGGAGAAGTACACCAAAAACCATTTACAGACAAGCGCATCACATACCAAGCGGTCGTACTGCCCTATGACGATGGAAGCGTGCAGGATTGCACCAACACCAATGGTTTGGATGGTTTCTATATCCATGATGAACAGGGCCTCAAGTACCATTTCGAGGAAAAGGAGCGCAGCAACTCCCGAAACGTGGGGGGCAATTACTACCTCTCGCAATGTTATCCGACCACTTGGCAAATGACCAAGATAGAGGACAACAACAGTACCCTGTCGGTAGACTTCGAGTATGACGCGTTCTACTATTCCAACTTCAGGATGGTGCCCACCGTAGTTGGGTTGGACAACCAGACCGTGGGTGTCGTTGAGGATTACTTTCTCACCAAACGCCTTAAAAAGATTACCCACAGCCAAGGTTCCGTGGAGTTTATCGCATCCACTTCAGAGCGCAAGGACCTGGCCGGAAACTATCCCCTTGACCATATCCTCATTAAGGATATCGCAGGGGATACCATAAAGGAATACCATTTCAACTACAAATACCTTACCGCCAATGATCTGGTGGACGACAGTCCTGGATTATCGGTTTCCAAGAACAACCGCCTGGTATTGACCAGCATCGAGGAGGTGGGTAGAACTGGACAGGCCTTGCCGCCCCATACCTTCACCTACGACATCAACCACTACCTACCAGCAACGGACAGTTACTCGAAAGACCACTGGGGCTACTACAATGGCCAGAACAATGCCAGACTCCAACCCAAGCAGTTGGTGAGCTATTGGGATCCCTACAAATCCGGTGGGGCCGGATGGTACACAAGGTTGATAGGAACCGCGAACCGAGAGCCGAGTACTGCCCATGCGCAAGCTGGGATATTGAAACGAGTGGACTATCCAACTGGTGGCTTCACCATCTTCGAGTATGAGGGCAATACGGCCATTGACGATAAACTTCCTGCTTTGTCCGAATCGGATGGCCAGGTCATGGACCAGCCCGACGTGACATACCCGATAGCAGTCAACCTATATTCCGAAGATGTGCAGGAAACGGTAATGACCTTTAGGCAAATACAACCTCCACCGGCTGGATGCACTGCCATAGTGACCGTCTTCAATACGGACACGGGACAGGTTGAGGAATCTCGTTCCTTTGCAGATGGGAACCCTTCAGCAGGCGACCCCCTTATACTGGAGATAACCAATGTCTTTGTTCCAGCGGGAAACTACGAAGTCTCGTTTACGCTACAAGGGCCAAATAGCATTTGCGGACCGGGTACCAACAACGAGGGCATCTTGATCAATGTACTGTGGGAGGAAGAATCCAACTCCCCGACCAAGAACGTGGGCGGGGTGCGCATCGCCAAGATAACGGACCATGCGGGAGCTGGGGTATCCCACTACCGTACCTTCGATTACAATGGGGATGACGGACAATCATCTGGAAGTGTGGTCAACGTGCCCAAGTACTGGTTCCAGAATACATTTTCAGAAACCGACCCCCAAGGAAATACGGTTCGAAGCCCCCTATCCCTAGCGGTAAGGACGAACACCTCACAATATCCCTTGGTGGAGACCGCCGGAAACGTGGTGGGCTATTCGAAGGTCACCGTGACCCGTGACGACGGTACCCAAGGCAAGAGCGAGTACTACTTTACCGGACCAAAGGACTATAACGACAGGGATTTCAGTTTTGTCCAACATGATGGGTTCAGCGGGGTCCTCCAAGCGGGTCCCGTGAGCATAGAGACCGTGCCCGTGCCAACCGAAAACTCACGGGAGTACCTTCGAGGCAAGCTCTTGAAACAAGTGGACTACCGCTACAATGGAACTGGTTACGATACCATCGCCAAGTTGGAGAACACCTATAGATTGCTTTCTTATGACCCCAATCAAGGCGGCCAGCTGCCAAAGGTAAAATCACTTATCGTGGGAGGCGTCAACATCGCCGGCCCACAATCCGGCCAGACCGTGGACAACATCAAGGAATATGAAATCCACTCGGGCTATATGGTACCTTGGACTTCCAAGGCGACCCAGTATACCGACAACGGCAACATCGTTACCGAGACCCTCAACCGCTATGATGAGGACTCCGACAAGACCCTTACCAAAGAGTACTACGCCTTCAACGCCAAGACGAGCCCGGACCATATCGCATCCCAGAATGCCGCTATCGATATGATGGTAGACCAGTACAACATGGTCTACCAGCCGGTGCAGACCAGCGTCTTCCGTAAAAAAGGTTCCGGAAACTTCGAACCGCTCAACACGGTACAGACCCGTTTCCAAATTACCGGCTCAAATAGCGTGCTGCCAGATAAGGTCTATACCCGCAAGGAAAACGACAACCTCCAAGAGCGTTTGGTCTACGTGGACTACGATGGGCGGAAGAATCCCTTGGAAATCCGAAGGACCGACGGGCCGAGCACGGTCTTCATTTGGGGTTACAACGGTACCCAGGTCATCGCCAAGCTGGAGAACGCCAGCTATACTGGATTAACTACTGGTCAAACCAACGCTATCAACGATGCCGTTGGAGCCTCCAATCTGGATGTCGATTCAGCAACAGAAGGTACCTTGAGAGATGAGCTTCAAGACCTAAGGGAAGCCTTCCCCAACGCCATGGTGACCACCTTCACCTATGACGTGCCCATCGGGGTGACCAGCGTCACCGACCCGCGCGGCTATACCACGCACTACGGTTACGATGCCCAGAACCGTCTGGAAACCATCGCCGACGAACAGTTGCGCAAACTACAGGACTATCTCTACCACTATAAAGGACAACAATAATGAAGACCCCACATACACATTCGAATGCCCATATGAACTTTTGGGCCAGGGTATCCCTTGGGTGCCTAATGATCATCATGCTCTTTGCGGCCACTTCCGCGAACGCACAGGCCACAACGGCCCAACTTGCCGGTACCTGGCAGGTCGACTATGCCCTCACCAAGGGGAGCATGAGCCCAGACGGGCTTACATATCTGAACGGATTGCCCGCCGCCGAAAAGGTGGCCCTGGAAACCTCCTACGCCAACAGGACGGTCACCTTCTCCAGCAACGGCAATTTCACCATCCTGCTGCCCAACGGTGGCAGCGTGAACGGCACCTGGTCCCTATCGAGCGATGGGTACGACATCACCGCTACCCTGCCCAACGGCCAACAGCAGGTGTACCATGTGGCCTATGCCACTGGCAATGCCCTGGGGCTGCAGCTGGGCGCCTCGAGCCTGCTCTACCCGGAACTGCACCTGACCAAACCGTAAAGAAAGACAACCGAATAATCTAGCACCCATGTCCCAAAAAATATACCTCGCGATACTATTGATTGTGGCCCTCGTACCGACGGCCTTGTTCTCACAGGGCCCCGGCGGCGGCGGTCCCGGTGGTGGCGGTTCTTCCTATTCCATATCGGGCGACAGCTCGGTGGACCAGGGGGACGTCAAAAACTACAGCATCAGCCACAACACGGGCATATCCTCCGCCCAATGGAGCGCGCTTCCCGCCAGTGCGGTGAGCATCAACACCCCGACCCTTTCGGAGACCAACATCACCTTTATCGGCAACGGAACGATGACCCTCTATATGGAGATGACCGACAACTTCGCCAACAACCATTTCCTCAACAAGACCGTATCGGTCGCCCAGACCGTACCGGACGGGCCACCGGACCCGACGGTCCCCAACGGGACCAATTGCGATACCGCGACCTTGACGCGTAGTGGTTCCCCACCCTCGGGCATCACCTGGTACTGGCAGGGGAAAAACGCCAGTGGCCAGTCCACCACCAAGGGGAGCGGGAGCACCTTCACCGCGAACGAGGGGAGCGGGACCTATTACATCCGCGCCTATGACACCACCACTTCGGAATGGAGCTTCGATACCGGCTCGGTCAGCGTGACCATCACGGACACGCCCAACCAGCCCAACGGCAACGGGGACACCATCTGCGCCGGCGATACCGCCACCCTTACCGCCTCGGGCGGGGGGTCGAACGTGACCTACAAATGGTACACCAGCTCCGGCAGCTATCTGGCCAGCGGGAGCTCCTATACCACCAATGCGCTCAATTCCGATACCACCTTTCGGGTACTTGCCGAGCGGGGCGGGAGCTGCACCAGCAGCTATCGAACGGTTACCGTTACCGTATTGGACCTTTCCGCGCCTACCACCACCGGTGGCAGCAACAGTTGCGGAAGCCCAAACTCGGTAGTGCTAGAGGCCGAGAACCTCCTAATCGCCACGGGTACCCCAGGTGTGGAACATATCTGGTATACTTCACAAACTGGGTCGGGTACCGTGACCAGCACACAGGATACCAATAATCCCGTGTTCAAGACCACCCGTACTGTGACCTCAGCGGCCACCTACTGGGTGAGTGTAAAGCAGAACGGATGCGAGAGTCCCAGGACGCAGGTATCCGCCACCTTTACTACGAACAATACCCCAACACTACAGGTGAACGATATTTCTGGTCCCGTGTGCGAAAACGACAATTTCACCCTCCGTGCCACGGGGGGAAGCTCCGGTAGTACCTATGAATGGTATACCTCTGCCACCGGAGGCACTCCGTTCACTGGGGATACCTTTACGGATTCCTCCACCTATGCCGCCAGCAACAATGGTACGGTGACCTATTACGTAGGCGGAAACCTTAAGAACTCCATGGGATGCGACTTCCCGATATCACCAAGGGTTGCGGTCACGGCGACCATACTGCCCCCGGTGACCCAAGCGCCCACCGTGAACGTGGCCTCCACCTGTGGCAGCAACTCGGTGACCCTGACCGCTTCGGGCATCGCCAATGCGACCTATAGATGGTACAATGCCAGCGGGGTCTTTCAGACCAGTACGAACCCCTATACCCTTACCGTGCCCAACGGCACCACCGACTTTACGGTATCGGCCGTCGTGGGCGGCTGCGAGGGACCGGTGCAGACCGTTAGCGTTACCGTGGGAGCCCTTCCGGGACTCGCCACGGGCAATACCTCCTTCTCGCGCTGCGGCAACGGTAGCGTGGCCCTGACCGCCACCCCGGGCAGCAATGCCAACACCATACGCTGGTACGATGCCGCCACGGGCGGCACGGAGTTGGCGACGGGAACCACCTTCAATACCCCATCCCTCTCCAGTGCGACGGTGTACTATGCGGAAAGCTATAATTCGACGGGCGGTTGCGCCGCTTCCTCCAGGCTTGCGGTGACCGCCAATATTGCCAATACCATCACCTGGTATGTGGACCTTGACGGCGACCAGGTCGCCAGTGGTACGGTAAGCTCTTGTACCTATCCCGGACCGGGACATACGGAGACCGTTCTGCCCACCGGGGATTGCGACGACAACAATGCCAATGTGATCGAACCGCGTATCTGGTACCAGGATTCGGATGGCGATGGGCTGGGCGACCCGGCCGTGGCCACGGGGATTACTTGTATACAACCACAGAACTATGTGGCCAATGCCGACGACCTCTGCCCTACAGTAAGCTCCAGCGTGAACGACTGCAACGGTGGCCATGCCACCAACCCGCAGGACCATAACTACGTATATACCAGGAGCTACAGGGAAGGCAACGTGGGCAACGTGGCCCACTTTACCCAAGATGACGACCTGGTACAGGAAATCACCTTCTTGGACGGCTTGGGCAGGCCATTGCAACAGACAGCCATTGCGCAGAGCCCTACCCGAAAGGACATCGTGACCTTTATGGAATACGATGCTGTTGGCCGCAGCGAAAAACAGTGGTTGCCCTATGCGGTGACCGACAATGCGGTAGCTGACTTTAGGACCGGGGCCCAAACGGCCACCGAGCAGTTCTATAATACCCCAAAGTACGAGAACACCTTGAACGCCTATAGCCAAAAGACCTTTGAGCCCTCACCCTTGGACCGTACCGATAGCCAGGCGGCACCGGGGAACTCTTGGGCCAAAGGGGCCGGACATGAAATCGAGTTCGAATATGAGATGAACACCATCAGTGATAACGTGCGCCGCCTTCGGGTAACCTTGATTCCAACGGGCGATGCCTATTTCCCGGCCTTGGCCGATGAAGGGAACTATGTTTCAGGTGAACTTGCCAAGAAAACAACTTTCAATAATGATCATCCTGGTAGTAATACCAAGCTCTATACTATGGAAGAGTTTACGGACAAAAGTGGGCAAACGGTTTTAAAACGGACCTATGCGCTGGAGAGCGGTACGGTGACGGCGCACGATACCTATTACGTGTATAACGACTATGGGAACCTGGCCTTTGTATTGCCCCCGCTGATGGATGCCTCCAACGCAAGCTTGTCAAGCTTGACCGGTAACATCAATACCTTAGCGTACCGCTATGTGTATGACCGGCGCAACCGTTTGGTGGAAAAACAGCTTCCGGGCAAGGGCAAGGAATATATTGTATATAATACCCTCGACCAGCCCATAATGACCCAGGATGCGCTGCAGCGTACCCGCGATGAGTGGTTGTTTACGAAATACGATGTCTGGGGCCGTGTGGCGTATACCGGAAAGGTGACCAATACCGATGATAGGCCCGCCGTGCAGACCAGTGCCAACTCGGTTTCTGGAAACCTTTGGGTGGCACGTCAAACAAACGACCAAAACAATGCCTTTACAGACGACGTTGAGATTTTTTATGACAATGGGGCCTATCCCACAGCCGGTATCACCGAAATTCTGACCATCAACTATTACGATGACTATGGTTTTACCGGGGACCCTTTTCCTCAAACACGGACCGCCTTTGGGGTGACCAGTGATACGAGGACCAAAGGATTGACCACAGGCACCAAGGTGCGCGTGCTGGATACGGGCGTTGTGCATTGGATTACCACGGTAAGCTATTATGACAATAAGGCTAGGCCAATTTATGTACAAACTGAAAACAGCTATTTAGGCACTATTGATATTGCTAGCTCTAAACTTGGTTTTGATAATAGCGTACTTATTGCAAGAAATCAGCACCAGCGGGGCAGCTTGACCGTAGTGACCCTCGATAATTTTACTTACGACCATACGGGTCGATTGGTGGAACAGACCCAGTGTATTGGTGGAGCCTCCTTGGGGGAGACCTGTGCGGGTAGTGGGGCGCCGACCAATTTGGTGCTCAACGGGCCCACGGTGACCAACAATCAGGTGGCCACGGGGAGTATTGTGCTATCCGGTACGGTGACACTTTCTGGAACCGCTTCCCTTGTGGTAAACCCCAATGCGGGTAACGATGCAGAACTGCTCGTGCGCAATACGTATGACGAGCTCGGCCAATTGGAAAGCAAGGAAGTGGGGGGTGATGCCTCGGCGGCAAATGCCCTGCAGACCGTGGATTATAGCTATAACGTGCGCGGATGGCTCACCGGGATAAACGATGCCGACGATACCGACAATACCCTAACCCGAGATAGCGATGACCTGTTCGCCTTTCGTATCGCCTATGATGAGGGAGCGGGTGCACTTTATAACGGGAACATTGCCCGTACCGAATGGCGCACGGCCAATACTGATACAGGGCTCAAGGGCTACGATTATACCTATGATGCGCTTAACCGTATCAAAACGGCCACCGGGCTGTCCACGACCAATTATGATGTCTCCAACATCAGCTATGACCGTAACGGGAACATCCTGACGCTAAACCGTAAGGGGCATATCAATGCAGCCGCAACCAGTTTTGGGGATATGGATTTGCTATCTTATACTTATGATGGAAACAAGCTTATAATGGTGGAGGATACTGCGTCCAATGACCAATTTGGTTTTAAAGACGATGCACTAAACCAACTTATTGACGATTTAGACGATTATGAATACGATGTTAACGGGAATATGTACCAAGATGATAACAAAAATATCACCAACATTACCTATAATCATCTGAATCTTCCCACAAGCATTGATATCGATTCAGGCAATATTAGTTATATTTATGATGCTACTGGTGTTAAGTTACAAAAAACGATTAGCGCACCAAGCAATGTTATGGACTACATTAATGGATATGTGTATGAGAATGGGGAACTACAGTTCTTATCCCATTCTGAAGGATATGTAAGTCCAATTAATGCTGGTGGGTATGATTACGTATTTCAATACACAGATAATTTGGGCAACATTAGGTTATCCTATGCAGGAGATATAAGTAATCCGGGTTCGGCTATTATTGTTGAGGAAAACAACTACTACCCTTATGGATTGAAACATCGTGGTTATAATATGGGAGGAGATTCTTCATTGGGCAATGATGTGGCGCAGCGGTGGAAGTATAACGGTAAAGAATATAACGAGAGTTTTGGTTTGCAAACCTATGATTTTGGGGCTAGGAACTATAATCCCGATTTAGGTCGATGGATGAATTTAGATCCACTTGCGGAGGAAATGAGAAGACATTCTCCATATAACTATGCCTTTGATAATCCAATTTATTATCTAGATCCAGACGGAATGGCTCCAACCACCTATAAAGTTACAGATGAACATGGCAACGAAGCCGAATTAAATGAGGATCAATTAAATGATTATATCGCCGCAAATGGGGTGACTGATGATTTTGATAGAAACAATTTGCCAAATGATTGGGTTTATGATAAAGAGAATGACAAATATGTCTGGAAAGACGAAGCTATCGATGCCAAATCAACGCCTGAAGGCTATGAGTATGTAGGTGAAAGCACTTCGGATGTAAAGGAGGACTGGGAAAATAGAAGTTCAAATTATCTCCAAAAATTGGCAAGAAAGTATGGTTTAAGCTCAGCTGAAATTGATTATGAATCATATTTTGCCGCACGGAAAGACTATGTTGGAGGAATAATCACATCCGCAATCGAAGGACAAAGAGAGTCTATTATAAACGAGGAAGGTACTCAGTTCAATGATATAGAGTTTGATGAAAAATATTTGCCACCACCTTCAGCAGGGGGACCAATACACAAACAATTTGACAATTTAACATTTGAGGTAAATGGACAAACCTTTACTAGTGCTCTAGTTATAGTAGCTACAGCTGATACAAGAGATCAATTAAACATCGTAAATACGGCCTCTACCGCTACTTTTTCTAGTAATAGCAATGCAAACTATATAAACATAAGTAAAAGAGGACAAGGGGTCTCCATTCCTCCCTATATTCAAGTACCTTTAAAGAGAAATGATTTTGAAATAGTAAAAAGTTATATGTATAATGAAAGTAATTAGTAATAAAAAAAGTATTCTTTTAATATTATTATTTGTAATCCTACTTGGTTATCTAGGTAATAAGTATTTAACCTACCTTGAATTCAAAACGGGTCTAAAAGATTATGTTGAGAAAAAAGAACAGGAAATCTTATTGACTCGGATAGATTTATTTCATAGTAAATATGGTGTTTTTCCCTTCACAGATGATGCTTCTTTTGATAGTTTTTTAACCAATTTTGGTAAAGAGTCGAATTCTAAGACAGATTTTGCTTTTGAAAAAATGGATTACGGGGTATTGGTAGACTCCTTAAATAACACTTATACTCTATATCTTAAAGGACCAGATGGCGAGTTAAATGATTTTGAGTTACTTCCATTTAACAAGGGAGAGGATTATTGGGATTTCCAAATAAACGAGATTGATTTTCTAGATTTCCTATTACTCAAGTCAGAATATGATGTGATTTTAAACCGGAGAAAACTCGATAGCTATGATTGCGCTAAAAAACAAGGAGAAATTTTTTCTGTAGAAGTCAAAAAAACATATGAAAATTCGAATGATGCTATTTTTGCAGATATGGAGGATTTTATAGGAAACATTAATAAAGATTTGCGTTCAAGCTTTAACTCAGATAAGCAATCAGAGAGTATAAGCGCTAGAAATCCTATTTTTAGATTTCAAGACAATAGATTCAACACACTTTGTGATGGAGGGTTAACAGGTTCAGATTTGGATGTAATAGAGTCTGTCTTGAATCAAAAACTAAACATAGAGTTGCTTTCCAAAATAAATCTGGCAGTTTTTCCAATTTCCTATCCAGCTTCTCACCAGAATACACTAGAGTTGGATTAAGGGTTAACGCTTGTTTAGGACTCATATTGGTGCTAACAAGAGAGATTTTAAATTTCAAACCACGGCAAAATCGCCGTGGTTTTTCTTTTTTACATCAACTCAAATATTGCTGATTCACATAAACCCTCAAATTCGGGTCAGGCCCATCTATCCAAAAACCCAGTTGCACCTTATTGTGTTGAATGCGTATCCAACCCTTTTCCAATGGTCTGGGCAACTTTTGGGCGCAAACCTTTTTATTTACCTGCAACGCTTCTACCGAGAACACAAACGAAAACCGAAACACCAAGTTGTCCATCACCTGTACGCGCAACATAGTTGGGGGTTGGGTTTTTACAAAACGTAACCGCCTATCGCAAAGCGATATGGTTTGCAAACGTTCATTATGTTGAAAGGTTTTTATTTGAAGATGAGGAAAATGGATAACCATTCTTTTCTTTTCAGGGTCTCTCAAAAAAGAATTTAGTTGTAGTTGAGGGCAGTCCGTAGCCATAGGGTAAAGGGTTAAAAGTTCAAGGGGCTACGCTTAAAGTCAAAAATAATCAATTAATACTAAAAAGCACAACGATGTAACCAAATAGTTTTGAAAATCAAAAGACTTTCGAAATGTGTACAGGGAATATCAAAAAGAAGATGTAGCACTCATTAAAAAGGTAGGCGAGCGGATTCGATATCTCCGCGAGCTTAAAGGCATGTCTCAACAAGAACTTGCCTATGAGGCTGATATTCCCAAAACACAGGTCGGTCGAGTAGAGCGCGCCGAAAACAATACCAGTTTAGTAACCTTGGGTCGTATCGCCCATGCATTGGAAATCCCGCTATCACAATTGTTTGTTTTTGAAGGCTAAACTTGAGGTTTTCGTCTAGTTTTGACCGTTGGGCTGGTAAACTCATCCGTTTACAGAAAAACACTACGTTTTCGACCAATGGGCTTTGCATTGGAGGCTAATCGTCGTATCTTGCTTGTACTAAATTCCTTACCGCGCAACCTTGAACCTACGTTATTTTCTATCCGTTTGTTTTCTGGTGTTTACGGTCGCTACGCAAGCGCAACTGGAAGCCTCCATTTGGTATTTCGGGGGTAACGCTGGGTTGGATTTTCGTTCGGGTGCTCCTGTCGCACTTACTGATGGGGCATTAAATACTGGAGAGGGGTGTGCTAGCATATCAGATGGCTTCGGCAACTTACTGCTATACACCGATGGTATTACCGTTTGGAACCGTAACCATAGCCCAATGCCCAATGGTACCGGTTTGCTGCGCGATGATGGTAGTACCCAAGCGGCAATGATTGTACCCCAACCGAATACGCCCAATATATACTACATTTTCACGGTAGATTCACAAGCGGGACCTGATGGCATGCATTACTCCGTTGTGGATATGAATTTAGCTGGGGGTATGGGCGATGTTACCCACATCAAAAATGTACGTTAGATGGACAGCAGCACTGAATAAGTTACCGCCG
>ERZ1740065.2090-NODE-2090-length-12346-cov-10.600765_pt1 | contig 12346 bp, 8 predicted proteins | sample MGYA00581738_ERZ1740065 | MGnify/ENA primary metagenome ERZ1740065 (study PRJEB43018, sample SAMN04849749) | marine metagenome | isolation source: floating plastic debris | place: Pacific Ocean | collected 2008-09-01 | study: EMG produced TPA metagenomics... | reverse complement strand
TAATCAATCGCTTCGAACAACGCATCACCGATCTGGAGAAACAGAAGGAACTTCTGGTCGAAAAACAGGCCCAAAAGCCCGAACCAAAGGGCGCCTTCGAAGAAAAACTAGAACTCGCTCTGCGCTTCCTCTCAAGCCCTTGGAAACTATGGGAAAGTGAGCAAATCGCGGTGCGTCGCCTGGTGCTGAAGCTGGCTCTTGCCGACCGTCTTTACTACTGCCGAAATCAGGGTGCTAGAACTCCTGATTTTTCGTTTCCATTCAAAGCACTAGCCGCACTTGAGACGGCAGGGTGTTCAAATGGTGCGGTCGAGAAGACTCGAACTTCCACGGGTGTTACCCCACAGCGACCTCAACGCTGCGCGTCTACCAATTCCGCCACGACCGCACGCCGCAGGTAGGTGGAGCGCTTCTACGCAATCGAGTTTGGGTTGTGAAGGGGAAATTTGACCGCTCAAAAAAAGAAACGCGGCAGGTAACGTGCCGCGTTTCATGGGTCTATGCGGATGCGATATTACTCACCCAAGCTAAACACCGGCAGCTTCCCAGTGGTCGCAGATGTTGGCACAGTCGAGGCTGTATCTGCGCCAGATAGCTTCAGCGTGGCTTGCCGCAAAATGTCAATGCGATCGACCTGATCGGGTGCGAAGACCGGCGCGGATCCGCTGTCGAGCGCGCCAATCGCTGTTTGGTACCAATTGATCGCCAGATCGTCGTTTTCCACTGCACCGAAGCCACCTTGCAAATGATGCCCCACAAGTTCAGCCACCGGCCGATCTCCAAGCGCTGTGAGCAGCAAAGCACCCGCCAAGGCGGTTTGCATGTTGTCGGTTTTGTAACCGCTCGCCATGCAGATCTGTGACGTGGTGCGCAGCTGGTCCGGCGTCATGCCGGAGCCTAAAACCACCGCGTTCACGTCATTCAGCACGCCATCGGCAGGTTTGCTTCCAAGTGAAGCAATCTGCGCCGTCAGCAAGCCACCAAATTGATCGCATTGCGCCTCGATTTGCTGTGGTGTGGCCCCTTGCACCGTGGCGATCAGCTCTTCGCCCGACGCGATGGAATACGTGCGCGCCACGCAGAACTGCTCACTCAGGGTGAAACTTGGGTCGGACATTGTCGCCACCGTGGTGAACCCACCGTTCGAATTGGTCAGCAGATTTACCTTAGAGCAAAAGCTCGCCAGCGATTTTTGCTTGGGCGCCGTGTTGAACACAGGCAGAGAAGCTGTCGTTGTGTCCTGCTGCTGCGTCTGGAACTGCGGCACAGTATTCTGCAAAGGCTGCGTGTTCTGCACAGGCTGCGTGGAGGCCAGCTGTGTCTGAGGTTGCGAGCTCACCTGACAAGTGCCGCCAGTGCACACAAAACTGGCCGCTGTTGGGGAGTGCACAAGAAGATCGTTGCGGCGATAACCATTGGGCGTGGATGCAAACACCATGGTTTTACAGGCGTCCGCATTGCACCAAAAGCTGGATCCGGCCAGACCGGTATCGATAATGTAATCCGTGCTGCCGTCACCATTAAGCTCAGCGAGCTGGATGAAACCAGAGCGCTGCAAAAGTTGTTCGGCAGATGGGTCAGAACTGTTGGCCACTTCATCCACAGCCTGCGACACTTCCAAGGGTAGACCGGCATAGGCCGTGGCCCGCGTCGCGGACACCGTGCCATCGCGCTGCGCTTTTAGCACGCCGCGCACACCATCCGGAGACTTCGCAATAATCGATGCCACATCTTGCCCGCCGGCCACGGCACGGCCATAGGCGCCCAGCAAGAGGTTCTTCTCGTACTCATTCAGGCGCCCCGTCGCGGGGAAGCCCATGTAGACTTGGTAGCTCGAGATCGCCGCTCGTGAACGCGATCCCAACACACCGTCGGCCACACCTGCAGGGAAGCCGAAATAGTTGAGAGATGTCTGAACCTGACGATTGTCGGCACGGTACACCGACGACTGTGGATTTACATACACAGTCCTCGTGCGGGTCCGTTTCTGGTTGTTATGGGTCACAATTCCGGCACCAACAGCGCCACCAATCAAACCGCCAACAAGGCCACCAACAAATTCATCCGCTTTTGCAGTCTCGACCGGAATGGCCGCGACTGATGCAGCCAAAACGACTGCCGTTAGCTTCTTCAAAGGCATTTTTCCTAATCCTCCACGTGAAGAGCACTCGATGATGCTACCAATAATCTAACACGGGGGCGTGCTATTGGGGCAAGCGAAAAGCGTTATCATTTTTTCTTTCCAAGCAAGCGTTTGCCGGGTTGTTTGGCAAGATAAGCGAATCAACACTGGATTAGCGTTTACTCGTCAACAATGGTTAGCTGGATTACATCACCGGGTCTGACACCTTATGACTTTGCCTGCCAGGAGATGGAGGCGCGGGCCGATGCTATCGCTCGCGGTGAGGCAGAGGAGGCAATCTGGCTGGTAGAGCATCCGCCGCTCTACACGGCTGGCAGCGCGGCAAACCCTGCTGACCTTCTGCATCCAGACAGGTTTCCGGTTTTTTCAACACGGCGAGGCGGACAGTACACGTATCATGGGCCGGGACAACGGGTGGTCTACGTCATGCTCAATGTTGGTCAACGCGGGCGTGACGTACGCAAGTTTGTCCACGACTTGGAAGCGTGGCTGATTGCGGCCCTTGATCAATTCAACGTCGTGGGTGAGACCCGCGACGGACGCGTGGGCATTTGGGTCCGCCGTGATGACAAGCCGCGCTCGGTAACGGGTGACATGGCTGAAGACAAAATAGCAGCGATTGGCATAAAGATGCGCAAATGGGTGAGTTTTCACGGGCTTTCCATCAATGTGGAGCCCGAGTTAGAGCACTTTTCAGGCATAGTTCCCTGCGGTATCGCGGAACATGGTGTCACCTCTTTGATCGACCTCGGTCTGCCGGTGGAAATGGGCGATGTCGACACGGCATTGAAAAAGACTTTTCCTCTCATTTTCAGGGGAGTAGACGACCCTCTTGAAAGCTAAATCTGGCAGATCAAGGCACGCGGTCGCTTTTTATCGGGCAATTGGGGTGCGACAATAAGGAGCCCGAATTCGCCAGTCTCGCATTGCCCCAAATGTGCATGACTTCTAAACTGCCTTCAACCAAGCATTCACGCTCGGCCCGCGCCAAATAGCCCAAACGGGAGACAGCCAATGGCAGACGCAGCCGTACACGGCCACGGACACGAAGACACCCGCGGATTTTTCACCCGCTGGTTCATGTCAACCAACCACAAAGATATTGGGATCCTTTACTTGATCGTGTCGGCTCTGGTGGGCCTCATCGCGGTATTGTTCACTGTTTACATGCGCTTGGAGCTCATGCAGCCAGGCGTTCAATATATGTGTCTCGAAGGGGCGCGGTTCATCGCTTCTGATGCGACCTGCACACCAAACGGCCATCTGTGGAACGTCATGATCACCTATCACGGCGTCTTGATGATGTTTTTTGTGGTGATTCCAGCGCTCTTTGGAGGGTTTGGAAACTACTTCATGCCGCTTCAGATCGGCGCGCCTGACATGGCGTTTCCGCGGATGAACAACCTCAGTTTTTGGCTTTACGTGACGGGCACGTCGTTGGGTGTGGCATCGCTGCTGTCTCCGGGCGGCAATGGCCAGCTTGGATCCGGCGTGGGCTGGGTGCTCTACCCGCCGCTCTCAACGACCGAGGCCGGGATGTCGATGGATCTTGCGATCTTCGCGGTGCACGTCTCGGGCGCGTCTTCTATCCTGGGCGCGATCAACATGATTCCGACCTTCTTGAACATGCGCGCACCCGGCATGACCCTCTTCAAGGTGCCACTGTTTTCATGGTCGATTTTCGTCACAGCATGGCTGATCCTGCTGGCTCTGCCTGTGCTTGCTGGCGCCATCACAATGCTGCTGACAGACCGCAATTTCGGCACCACGTTCTTTGATCCGTCAGGCGGCGGTGACCCGATCCTTTATCAGCACATCCTGTGGTTCTTCGGACACCCAGAGGTTTACATCATTATCCTGCCGGGATTTGGCATCATCAGCCACGTGATCGCAACCTTCTCTCGCAAACCAGTCTTCGGCTACCTGCCGATGGTCTGGGCAATCATTGCGATCGGTGCTCTGGGCTTCGTGGTGTGGGCGCACCACATGTATACGGTCGGTATGTCGCTCACACAGCAAAGTTATTTCATGCTGGCCACCATGGTGATCGCGGTGCCCACAGGCGTGAAAGTCTTCAGCTGGATCGCAACGATGTGGGGTGGCTCGATCGAATTCAAGACACCGATGCTCTGGGCATTCGGCTTCCTCTTCCTCTTCACGGTAGGTGGGGTCACAGGGGTTGTTCTGTCACAGGCGGGCATCGACCGTGCCTACCATGACACCTACTACGTGGTGGCGCACTTCCATTACGTGATGAGCCTTGGAGCCGTCTTCGCGATCTTCGCAGGGGTGTACTTCTACTTCCCGAAGATGACCGGTCGCATGTATCCTGAATGGGCAGGTAAGCTGCATTTCTGGGCGATGTTCATCGGTGCCAACCTGACCTTCTTCCCACAGCACTTCCTTGGCCGTCAGGGTATGCCACGCCGCTACATCGATTACCCCGAAGCGTTCGCGCTCTGGAACTGGTGGTCGTCCGTTGGCGCGTTCATCTCGTTTGCATCGTTCCTCTTCTTCTTCGGCATCATCGCATACTCGCTCCTGCGTGGCGCCAGAGTGACGCAGAACAACCCCTGGAACGAATATGCTGATACGCTTGAGTGGACACTGCCATCTCCGCCTCCGGAGCACACGTTCGAAATCCTGCCAAAGCAGGAAGACTGGGACCGCCCGCATGGTCACTACCCAACAGTCGACGAGTGGCAAGACGAACTGAAGCAGAAAAGCTGACCAAACGTTAATTCGGATTAGAAGGCTCCGGCGAAATCCGGGGTCTTCTTTGTTTGTCGCGCCCTGCGGTTTCACATCCTTGCGCGTCGCATTCTGGCCTTCATGATCTCAATTGCCCGTGATACTTCTGCGTAACCTGCCTCGAGGCCTCTACACCATGACCAATGAAATTCGCCTGGCTTTTGAACACCCTGCAGGACGATCCCATGCAACGGCCCAGGAAGGGCCCCTAGATCGTATTTCGGTCCGCGACCACACCGTCGAGGTGGAGATCGGTGCGTTCCAGGCAGAGCGCGGCACAACACAGCGGATCTGCTTCAATGTGGTCGTTGAGGTCAGGCCTCTGACAGATGTCATTGATGACGATGTCGACCGGATCCTGAGCTACGATAAAGTGACTGAGGCGATCGCGGCCGCCCTGTCTGAGGAACGCCTGAACCTTTTGGAAACCCTGGCGGAACGCGTGGCGGAGCGCATTTTGTGGGAGCCGCAAGCGATCCGCACCTTTGTCCGAATTGAAAAACTGGATCGCGGTCCGGGCGCTTTGGGCGTCGAGATCGTCCGTTCCGTAGATGACGTGGCCGGCAAAACCCACGAACCCGATGCTGTGCCGCATCCGCATGTGGTCTATTTGACCAATCGCGCCGTGACCTCTCCCAATCTCAAAGGCTGGCTCGATCAGCTGGAGGCGCGCGCTGAGCCCGTGATCCTGTGTGTGGGCCACGCTGAGGCACCGGCACCACAGACAGGCCATAAGATGACACAGCGCCGGGTGGACCTTCTGGCTTTGGAACAAAACGCCTGGGTCCTCGCCGGACGGGATGATCGCTGCGTGGTCGTGAATACGAGAACAGAGCTCGATTGGGCGATGAAAAACGAGCAGATCAGCGTGTGGGCTCCCTCTAAGATCGTGCTCGACGCAGTGGATGGACCGTCAACAGGGCCGGATGATCCTGTCGCCCTGACCACGTGGTTTGCCGACTACATAGAGGCCTCGGATCTGACACTCATCGGCGTCGCACCGTCAGGTGAGGCGCAGGTTCCGGTCTTGATCCAGGATATCGAAGTCGCAGGGCTCTGACAGCTGCGAGACCCGACCGAAGGGAGGGGCGAGCAGCCTCTCAAATGACAATGACCTACTACCGTCCCATTCCACGCACAGATCACGCACGCACGCCACACGCCGTCACTCTGGCTGGCGGCTGGTGTTGGTTTGACACTGTCGAACTGCTTCACCGGGATCAGGCTCCAAAACTGGTTTCTGCAGACAGCCTGCCGGAAAAATCGCTTGATCGCCTCACCAGACCGCGCAGGTCCATCGCTGGGTTAACTCTAAGTGCTCCGTCACTGATGGGCATTCTAAATGTCACACCCGACAGCTTCTCCGACGGTGGCGACCATTTTGACTTGTCCGATGCCGTATCTCACGCCCATGCCATGGTGCTCGATGGTGCAGCCCTCATCGACATCGGCGGCGAGTCGACGCGGCCAGGCGCCACCGAAGTGCCCATAGAAGAAGAGATACGCCGCACAGCGCCTGTGATCGAGGCTATCCGAAACGAGACGTCGACGCCGATCTCAATCGACACACGAAAAGCGCCCGTGGCTCGCGCCGCCCGTGACGCGGGCGCAAACCTCGTCAACGATGTCGCGGGCTTCACCTTTGATGCAAACCTGGCGCCCTTTTGCGCAGAGGCAGGGCTGCCGGTTTGCGTCATGCATGCACAGGGCACCCCAGACGTGATGCAGAAGGATCCACGATACGACAATGTCGCGCTCGACGTCTTTGACTTTCTAGATGCCCGCGTGGAAGCTCTGGTGTCTGCGGGCATTGCACGCGACCAAATCATCGTCGATCCCGGCATTGGCTTTGGCAAAACCCTTGAGCACAACCTCGTGCTCCTGCAACACCTGTCGCTGTTTCACGCGCTCGGCTGCCCTATTCTGCTCGGCGCGTCGAGAAAGCGTTTCATCGGCACAATCGGTGGCTCTGAAGAGGCACGCCACCGCGCGCCAGGATCCATCGCTGTTGCCCTGGCAGGCCTCGCGCAGGGCGCCCAGATCTTGCGCGTCCACGACGTGAAAGAAACCAATGAGGCCGTGCGTCTTTGGCAAGCCGCAACTTTCGGACAGGTGCCTTAGTACCAGATCTTAGCCGAAAAACCCGACCTCGCTGCCGGGTTCCGCGGCATCCTTCAAGAGGCCAAAGACATACTCTGCAACAGAGCGAAAGCAGACGATGCGGATGGTCTCTTCGTCCAACATCCAAAACGCGGCGGCCACCTGCGCCATGCGCGTGCGACGAAACTGCCCCGGAACAAAAGCCTGAGTAGACATATCCACAGGAACAAGCTTGGCCATCACTTCACGCACAGCCGCACCGGAGATCTCAAAGACCGCGCGTGCATCAGAGACGTTGACCGCAAGGAAATGATTGCCCTTGAGCGCTTTTTCAAACGCCGCAACCGTGGCGGGCGCATCTGCGTAAGGCCCCATGACCATCAACTCATCGGGTGACATCCACGCCACGCCAATGTGACCTTTTGCCGACATGCGCCACGCTTCAGGCACCTCTACGCCCGCAACCTTTTTCACTGCAGACGTAATCGGGGCGGTCGCGTGGTCGCCCCGTAAAGTCACCATGCCCTGCAAACCAACTTCGCGGACGGACACATAGCCGTCATAGCTTGCACCGGGAAGTGCGCTCACCGCCTCAGACATTCTGCTTCTCCCCGTCCGGATCATAGAAGATCGGGCCTACGATCTTGGCCTTGACCACAGTGCCGTCCACCTTTGGAAATTCCAGAACCTCGCCCATGCGCTCTGGCCCGTGCTTCACGAGACCCATGGCAATGCCCTTGTCCAAGGTGGGCGAGTAATAGGTCGAGGTCACCCGCCCCTGCACTCTTCGCTGACCATTTGCATTTGTACCCTCTGCCGTCGCATAGGCCCCATCGGGCAGGACCGAGCCATCTTCCGTCTCAAGACCCACCAGCCTCCAGCGGTCAGGATCGACCATGTGCTGACGGGCCTGCGCGCGCTTGCCAAGATAGTCGTCTTTTTTCTTGGATATGGCCCATCCCATTTCCAGATCTTGCGGAATGACGGTGCCGTCGGTTTCGTCACCTATCATGATGAAGCCCTTTTCGGCGCGCATCACGTGCAGCCCTTCGGTGCCGTACGGGCTTACACCGTACTCGGAACCGGCCTCCAGCAGCGCATCCCAAAGCGCGCGGCCCTGCCCTGCAGGAACGGCGATCTCATAGCTCAGTTCACCCGAAAACGAGATGCGGTAGGCCCGCGCGCTGATACCCGCCAGAGTGATGTCCTTGAACGCCATGAACGGCAGCGCATCCGCACTCACATCCTCCTCGGTCAGCTTTTCAAGCGTCTTGCGCGCATTGGGGCCGACCACGGCAATCTGCGCGAACTGTTCAGTGGCGTTCACGACGTAAACTTTCCAGTCCCACCATTCACACTGCAGCCAGTCTTCCATATGGGCGTGAATGCTGTCGGCTCCGCCGGTCGTCGTATGACACAGGAACGTGTCGTCATCGAGCCGCGCGACCACGCCGTCATCCATCAAAAAGCCGTTTTCATTGCACATGAGGCCATAGCGGCAGCGCCCGGGTTTCAAGGTGCTCATCATATTGGTGTAAAGCATGTCGAGGAACTTGCCCGCATCAGGGCCCTTCACGATCAGCTTGCCCAAGGTGGATGCATCCAAAAGGCCCAATGAAGTGCGTGTCTGCTTGATCTCACGGATGACAGCCTTTTCGACGCTCTCTCCGCTCTTTTGGTAAGTGTACGGCCGCCGCCAGGCACCGACCGGTTCCCAATGGGCGCCGTTTTCTTCGTTCCAGGCATGGATCGGCGTTTTGCGGATTGGCTGAAACAGCTCATTGCGCGCCTCGCCCGCAATCGCGGCCAACGAAATCGGTGTGTAAGGCGGGCGGAATGTGGTGGTACCGGTCTGAGGGATCGGCTGACCAAGCGCATCAGAAAGGATGGCCAAGCCATTGATGTTAGAAAGCTTGCCTTGATCCGTTGCCATGCCGAGCGTGGTGTAACGCTTGGCGTGCTCCACACTTTCAAAACCTTCGCGAGCGGCCAGCTGAACGTCGGACACTTTCACATCGTTCTGAAAATCGAGCCAAGATTTCATCCGCAGTTCAATGCCAGCACCTTGCGGCATCATCCAAACGGCTTCCATGGGTTTGTGATCATGCTCTTGAACGGTGGGAACCGAGACGTCGATAGGTTTCCTGCCCAACGCTTTGACAGCGGCGTGCGCCGATTCTGTGGCCGTTCGGAAGGTTTCGTGCAGACTTAGGCCTTCGAAATCCGTCTCAGTTTGCGACCCGGCGGCGCAACCTGCAGCAGAGACGAAGGCTTCCCCATGGTCACCCTTCGGAGGATTATGCACATCGGGTTTAAAGTGACTGTAAACGTCGTCCCAAACGAGTTTGCCCCCGCAGTGCGACCAAAGGTGCACTACAGGGGACCACCCTCCAGACATGGCCACAGCGTCACAGTCAATCTCTTCTAACACTGCGCCTTGACCGGCCTGGGCGCAAACGCCCACGCCGGTCACGCGCTTCCCGCCTTTGACTTTGGCTATGGCCTTTCCCGTCTCCACCCTTATACCTAGTGCTTTGGCCGCTTCTGCCAACTCACCACCACCGGAATTCCGCGCGTCCAGGATCGCGGGCACATCTAAGCCCATGTTTTTGAGGCAGATTGCCGTCAGGTACGCATCGTCATTATTTGTGACAACAACCGTACGGTCACCGATGGACACGCCATAGTTGACCGCATAGTCGCGAATGGCAGAGGCCAGCATCACGCCCGGAATGTCATTGCCCGCAAAACTGAGAGGGCGCTCAATCGCACCAGTGGCCGTGACGACGTGACCAGCGCGGATGCGCCACAGACGATGACGCGGCCCTGGTGCGCCCGGCTGATGATCGTTTACACGCTCATATCCAATCACATAGCCATGGTCATACACGCCTGCGCCCATCATACGCGCTCTGAGGGTAACATTCTCCATCGCTTCAAGCGTGGCGAGCGTTTCGTCCACGAACTTATCCACAGGCATGTCGTTGACAGTTGTGGTGTCAATGGCACCGTCCACCACGGCGCGGCCACCCCAATGGGCGGTTTGTTCGATAAGCATAACCTTCGCGCCAGACTGGCCCGCAGCCAAGGCAGCCTGAAGACCTGCCACCCCGCCCCCGATGACCAGGACGTCAACATAGGCATAGAAGTGTTCGTATTTGTCTTCGTCCCCGCGTTTGGGCGCCTTCCCGAGGCCAGCGGACTGTCGAATGAACGGCTCGTAGATATGTTTCCAAAACGATCGCGGGTGGATGAACATCTTGTAGTAAAAGCCCGCAGGCAGGAACCGCGCGAGTTTGTTGTTCACCGCACCGATGTCAAAATCGAGGCTCGGCCAGTGGTTTTGGCTATCCAGGCGAAGGCCTTCGTAAAGCTCGGTGGTTGTGCCGCGCTGGTTGGGCTCAAATTCTGCGCCTTCCGCCATGTTGAAGATGCCATTTGGCTCTTCAGCACCGCTGGCAACAAATCCACGTGGCCGGTGATACTTGAAGGACCGCCCGATCAGCATTTGATCATTGGCCAAAAGCGCTGAGGCCAACGTGTCGCCTTCGACGCCCGAATAGTACTTATCGTTGAAACGGAACTTGAGGGTCTTGGTGCGGTCAATCAACCGCCCGCCCTGCGCCAGACGCGTGCTCACGAGAACTCTCTCCATGTCCAGCCGGGATGCTTCGCGGCGATCTTGTCTTTGATCCATTGGGGCGGCTCTGTCGTCTGGGCAGGATAGCTGCCGTAGACTTCGAGTGTGACGGTGTCGCGGGCCACAATGAACCACTTGCCGCTGCCATAAGTGTGCCGCCAGCGTTCAAAGTGCACACCTTTCGGGTTCACCTTGGCAAAGAGGTAAGTGCTGAAATCGTCATCACTCGATCCGGGGCCAAAACGCTTCAAATGCGCCTCGCCTCCGGGGGTGAATTCGGTCTCTTCTGCGGTGATCCCGCTATAGGGGCATGTCAGCTTCAGCATGGCAGGCTCCGAAGGTTGGAGGCGCACGCAAAACGGGCAGGCACCGCACGGCACCCGCCCGAAAGACGTTTTGTGATTGTCAGGTTATTCGATTGTTGTCCCGGCTGCGCCAGACGTCTCAGGATCGGCAGGCGTGATCGCCGGCGCAGTTTCCTGTGCTTGCGTCCCGCTTGTCCCTTCGATAGGGCCTGTAGCTGCCCCGCCAATGGCCATAATGAGTACGAGCGCCCCAAGAGCGACAACAACGACAAGGCCCCAGAACGCGCCGGCTCCGCCTGTGTCGACAGGATCGGTGGCGCGAGCATAGCGGGAGTGTTCATAATCAGACATGGATGTTCCTCCGTTGCATGTGCATCAGAGGATGGGTGCTTACGGTGCCTCTGAGAAGGCCGAGCGGATTTCCCCGGGTGTTTTGAGCCAAAGCCCGCGACTTCGGCGGAGCCGGGTCGGCCAATTGTAGCTGTAAGCGGTTTTGAGCGCAAAAGTCTCCTTGAGCTCTGACCCACAGCAATTGAACCGCTCCTGATACTTTGAGAATCGAACATGTTTGGAAGCAACATCAGTGGGCCACTCCGGCGGCCACGCTCTCATCGATAAAGCGGCCTTCTTTGAAACGGTCCAGGGAAAACTCGTCGCAAAGGGGTGAATAGCCCGTGGCCATCAGTTCGGCAAAGCCCCAACCAGACCCTGGCGTGGCCTTAAACCCGCCGGTGCCCCAACCGCAATTGATGAACACGTTCTCAACGGGTGTTTTGGACAGGATGGGCGAGCGATCCCCGGTCATGTCGACGATCCCACCCCATTGGCGCAGCATCTTGAGGCGTGTGACCATCGGGAAGGTCTCGCAAAGCGCGCGCACGGTTTCCTCAATGTGATGGAAAGATCCGCGTTGCGTATAGTTATTGTAGCCATCCGCACCGCCACCGATGACCATCTCACCTTTGTCGGACTGGCTCATATAGCCGTGCACGGTGTTGGCCATGACGACGCAATCCATGCAGGGTTTGATCGGCTCGGAGACCAGCGCTTGAAGCGCCACGGATTCGATGGGCAGACGGAAGCCTGCCATGTTGGCCACGTGCCCTGAATGGCCTGCCACGACGATACCGAGCTTGCTGGTCTCAATATCGCCCTTGGTCGTGGACACGCCAGTGACTTTGCCGCCTTCGGTCTTGATGCTGGTCACTTCGCATTTCTGGATCACGTCCATACCCATGTCTGAACACGCGCGGGCAAAACCCCAGGCCACGGCATCGTGCCGTGCTGTGCCGCCGCGGGCCTGCCAAAGACCGCCCAGCACCGGATAGCGCGGCCCGTCGATATTGATGATTGGCACGATCTCTTTCACGCGCTTGGGCGAGATGAATTCTGTCTTCACCCCCTGCA
>ERZ1740065.2089-NODE-2089-length-12350-cov-11.513461_pt1 | contig 12350 bp, 10 predicted proteins | sample MGYA00581738_ERZ1740065 | MGnify/ENA primary metagenome ERZ1740065 (study PRJEB43018, sample SAMN04849749) | marine metagenome | isolation source: floating plastic debris | place: Pacific Ocean | collected 2008-09-01 | study: EMG produced TPA metagenomics... | reverse complement strand
CACACATATATATCAGTCTCACACATATATATCAGTCTCACACATATATATCAGTTACTCCTCAATCAGTTTTTTATATAACTATGCAAGTTATGACATTGGTTGCCATCATATCTGTCGATTCTCATGCATTTCCCGGGGTCGACAGCGCATACTAGGGATAATGGGGGGGAGTGTGGACAGCTCATACTAGGGATAATGGGAGGGGGGGGAGTGTGGATAGCTCATACTAGGGATAGTTCTGCAGCTGCTACTCAGATGCCGGAACTACTAATTCTGCTGCACCGCTGAGGAGGCATAACGACATCAATCAAACCCATCGTCGCACCGTTTTGCGGACATCGCCTAGTTTCCTCTCGATGTTGTCTCGTTCCTCCTCAGTGACCGGCGGCAGCCGACTCCTGTTGAGCAGCTCCGTCAGTTGTACCAGCTGCTCAGCTGTAGTGGCCACTTTCCTCTCTGTAGATATCAACTGGCTATTTAGATCGGACAGCTTCTTGTCTGCGATCTCTAAATCGTGGCGTTTTCCTTCCAGCTGGAAAATACAGAAAACGGAATACAAGAGTTCAAGATGAACAGCATACAATCAACATACATCGACATAAAAGGTGGCAACAATGAAATAAGAACAGAGAGTAGCAAGGAATTTAACAAGACTATTACATACAATTACGTATAACTAAATGAATAATAATCAAACTTTTTCAATTACTGTAGACTGAGATCCTAAACTGTAGACTGGAATTATTTTGTGCTGGAAAATACTTGGGATAATTCTAGAAAATTTGGCTGAAAAGATTTTTGCTAATGAAAGATTTAACGACAATTACGACCACCTACACTCACTATAGCAATCCTCTGAGATCTTAATTTTTGCAAACGTTTGCGAACATTTGTAAAAATTCCAGTGGACGATGAAGAATAAAGAATTAATCTGAAAGTTGTGCAATGGAAGGAATAGAATCACCAGCATTCAGTGTTTGAATGACTGCCCGGATTGAGCGTTACCTCATCATCCAATGAATCTGGGGAGTCGCGTTTCCTATCTTTATTCCTCTTTGGTTTGTTGTAGAGAGCCTGAGGCCAAATGGGTTTGTCTTTCGCGTGTTGAGATTTTCCGATGTAAGGACTTTCCATCAGGCTCTCATTGTCATCCTTTGTAATAAATTCAATTATTATTACTTCCCATATTTTATTATTTATTATTATTATCTTATATAATTTATACAAATTATATAATTTATATAATTTATATAATTTATACAAATTATATAATTTATATAATTTATATAATTTATAGTGGTAATTATTGCAGGTAATAACGATCATTAGTACGGTAATGTAACACTGCGGTCAAGCAGTCAAACACATGCTCTGTATTTAAAGTAAGTCAACTCGCGTAAATAGCAGTCTTAGCACGGCAAGAGCAGACAACTCTACCTGGTCCGCTGAGACAGTGGCTGCAATCTTTCAAGGCATCCTGATATGAAGACAACGCTAGTGTAGGATGATTAATGAAATGATTGCGGTTTACCTCGATGGACGGAGTCTCGGGTTTCCTGTGGAGACTAGTAAACTTAGTGTCTATCTTATAGAACGCCAGCTCCTGCTCCAGCTCGTAATGCTTTTGATTGGCTCGACTCAGCTCCGCCTGCTTCCTGTTGATCAGGTCTTCTTTCGCATCCAACTCGCTCTGCAACTCCTTGATCACATTCTCATGGTCCCCTGCGAAGCGATGATGTGATGTAAAGCTGCATTGTGTAAGACATGATTTATTTGCGAACATATTTTTGCGTTTCTATCTGTTCCAAAAGTTTTGTGGAAATACTTATTCACATTTTCTTACAATTATTGCAAAAATTAAACGAATATATAAATTTCACTTTTAAATACATTTAATAAATTAAATTAAATTATCAAATTTTTTAATACATTTATTATTTAATATTATACTATTAATATATTGGTATATATAAGGCATCAACCCGCCACCCATTCAGGATACGCCGGTGAAAGGTGGACAAAGGTGGACAATTTACCATTCCACAGCCATTAGCCATCTGAGTATTCATCCAATATTCTATGATTACCAAACAGAAGGAAATCACATTCCTCTGTCACCTCTCAAGTGAGGAATGAACGATGATTGCCCAAATGATGACCATCATAAAAGTTTTCCCACCTTTTACAGCATGCCATACCTGTTCTCTAACAGTAGGAACAGCGATATTAGGGAATTTGACTGATTTCTCACTCACTTGAGGTCCTTGTCAGCAGACTGTCCTTGGCGTGAGACGTTTCCAATTCGTGAAGAGACTTGTCATGCACCTCCTGCAGCTGGCTGTATTTGTCATGCATCTCATGTACCTCGGCATGCAGAGCTTCAATCTCCTCTACAACACGATAATCGTGATTGTCAATTACTATGACAACACCAAATAGACTGCGAGATAGGCAGCACAGTTCTCACTCGTCGACAACTAAGTAATGGTTTAGAAACCGGACACTCACAATCTCCCATTACCAATGGGTGCAAGAAATGACTCTAGGGAGGGAGGGGGAGGGAGGGGGCACACTTCAGTGATTTAACAGTTGAATCGAAAACATATAGTTCGAAATTACTTGCAAGTAGCTAGCAGGATAAAATTAGAAATTTAGTTTGAAACTTCTTTTGTGCTCATCACACTAAGCTGCGACGTAGCCTATAACTATATGTACCGCAGGCTAAGTTCTCAGTGTCATTTTAAAACCGCGTATAACCAAGGGGAATTTTCTCACATATTGACTATGCTACTCCTCAGCCAGTGGCTCATTGTTGAAAGGATAGACCTGTAAACACAGGCTATATCTTGAACGTTGAGTAGTTCTAACAAAAAACCTTGATCAAAGCGCCTGGCAGCCTCGTCGCGCTCATCTGATGTTATACGCCTGCCATCGAGTACATCGAGAGTCCTTATATGGAAGATGAGGTAGAGTCTGTGGTGAGGCAGATCGCTGGCAGGATTACCAGCTACAGTCAGGTACGTCAGATTGGGCAGTGCTCTCAACTTCCTCAGCTCTTGTAACTGAGAAATGACATGAAACAACAGTGTTAACGGTGTTACGGCAATGGGTGGGAAAGGCAGAAGAGTAACGTGTAGAGGAGATATGAGTATCATGCAGAATACAGAGGAGTAGGTGGTAGAGGATAGGATATGAGAATGAGGTTGATGACGGGCAGGGATGAAGATGAGTTGGCAGACAAGTGAGGGAGAAGATGAATTACCATAGATATGCTGTTGTTTGCTAGCTTGAGATTTCGTAGTGATCGAAGCTTCTTTGTCATCCATAGTGGGATAGCCTCAATTCTGTTGCCTTCCAAGTTCAATGAAACTAGCTGAGTAAGTTTATCCAGTCCTGAAGCATAGCATTTTTCAATTCATAGCAGCACAGAAATGACTAATAATCCGTAATAAAGAAAGTCTGTCAGCTGGATTGCACTGCATACCTTCGATTCTGGATATATTATTGTACGACACATCTAAGTCCTTCAGCTTCACTAAACTATCAAGTTTCTCAAGTCGCTCGATTACATTATGAGCAAGGCTGAGAGTATGGAGTCTCTTCAATCGGTCAAGATTCTCTATGACCTAAAAAGAATTCACATGGATGAGAGTCTAAACAGATGACAATGTGGAGAGTTGGGTAGGCAAACCTTCGCTTCCTATAACCTAACATTTATTTACTTCTACTCCTACCTTTATTTTTTTCCCTGATAGTTCAGAGAAGTTCAGTTTCAAGACAGTGATTGCGTCCAACGGCGTGTCTCTCACAGTGCTTCTAATTAACTCCAATGACAGATGGCGTATCCCTTCAAACAAAACAGTAGGAGTTTAAGATACATATGGAGTTAGTAAAATGAACTGTAATGGCTAGGTTGAGGAAATGTAAATATAGACCTTTCAATGGACGTTGAGGATTTATATGGCCTCCTGGCACAGCAACATATGAATCAGCCATATTTTCCTGCAATTAGATTTAGGGATAAACGCAGAGGGCAGCAAGACTTGCACGAAAATCTTTGAGCATTGCCAAGTTGGACGCTCCCAGTTTCAAAACGTACACTAACAATACTGTCCCGCAGTAAAAGCGCCTTGACACTGACCTTGACATAGGCTATGTTCTATGATCGCAGAATGGTATAGTAACGCCATCACAGATGGATCACGTTGACTCTTCTGAGAAGAGCAACGAGCTAGTATACTAAATAAACCTTTAATAATTTCCGCGAAAAAAGATAAGGAAGAACTTTAAGTTGAAGATAGGACCAATAACAAACTAGTTCCTTAGCTATTGCCTGAAATTCATCAAATGTGTACCGTACAAATGGTAGAGAGACCGATAAAACATCGAGACTCCGATTCGATACAATAAGACGAGAGCTTACGACTAGGTTACATGTAATGAACATAACTATGGAGACGAACCAATCAATCCTTATCGTCTCGATACATGTTGAATCCATCAGCGCGAGCCAAAGCCGAGCCTTTTGGTTGTCGCCACTATTGCGTAGGCTGACCTTAGTTCACACCACAATAACACTGCTGCGCAACTACTGAGCACCCAGTCCGCGGATGTTATGCCATGCCAGACAGCAGTGATATGTAGTCGTACACATGGAAAGAACGTTGGGTCGTCTTCAGTAGCATCATCACCCTCACCCCTCGCTACTGGCTATGGCAGGTGCCAAACCAGGAGTTCATGTACTGAACTTACAGCCTGACGTTGTGCCACCGTCTCTAATTACTGGCGAAAATGTATTCAAATGGGATGAGGTAAGACCAGTTCTTATTTCTCTAGTCTCCGAGTCTACAATCTATACTCTGTCCATGAATGATGAGTTTTCATGGTATTAATATTGATGCTGCCACCAGCCCCTTCCTCGGCTGTCCTGTCATTTGGTTGAAAGCTATGCTATTCTCCCAATGTTTGCTTGACAGTATTTATACCGTGCTAACTCCATATACATTTCCATCAACACTTATCGTCCACTTTTGTATGCTGTTGCAGTTATCATAGGTCAGATCTTCCTATCTTATGTCCTTTACGAGGCTAATGGTCCCTCGGCACTCAATAGTTTCGTGTACATGTGTACTCAATCTAATAATCTTGACCTAGCTGAATTGGTCGATACAGAGCATGCACATGTAAATGACAGGGTGAGAGATGGCTGGTTCGTGCAAGTTGGCGTATACATCACTCTCACCTATGCTTCATTTGCCTAGCTCCCAAAAATAGTGAAATGAAATTCACATGATCTGATTCATGAGTTCACCGTTTAGAAATATAGGTATAAATAGTAGGTATAGAGAGAGAGAGAGAGAGAGAGAGAGAATATATTCTGGATGTAACTTTTCTTTCCTTACTAGTGTTTTTAGCACCTAGTGATAAGCTTACAAGTTAATTAGTGAGTTTCTGTGGTCTCTTGGGAACTCCACCTCCCCCTTGACATAAGCTCATTAGAGCCATCTTCAGATGTCCAGGTAGCTCATTCACAGATAAGCAAAGCTCTGGTTGATTAATGATGTGTCTCAAGAACGATTTGATAACATTACACTCAGGGTGGGTGTGTCCGGCTGGGTGGGCAATGGCTGCTACGGCACTCCGTGCTATTCGAACTTACTCTGCACTTTGTGCACCACTCTACGATGCTATGACGCCTGGAGATAGAACGCCATTGTAATTCTATTTTTCAGGAGGCTGCGAAGACAGTGCCTTGCCGTATTAAAGTAGATGAGAAGGCGTTTTATCTACACTGGACCTCACTTGCTACTGGCCAGGGTGTAAGAATCCCACCTCACCTCTACCCTGTACACACTTCTCCCAGTGCTGTACTGCTAGTCATAGGTGTCACCTATTTTTCAAGGCACCAAGAGAACACATTGACATTTCTCTCATCCGGGACACAAGGACAGGAAAGTATTCAAAACTTCCCAAGGTATCAAATGCTTATTTGCCTCTCTGTCACGTGTGAAATGTAATCTACATCTATGTGTCTCTAGTTGATGAACGCTGGCCCGAGGTCACTGTTCATCTTTGCATCGATTCAAATCTAAAATTACCAGCTATGTAAACAAATTAAACGTGATCGCTATCTCATCTCTCTCCTTCCTCTCCATCTCCTCTCCTCTCTATCCCTCTCCTCTCTCTCCCTCTTCTCTCTCCATCCCTCCCTCCCTCTCCTCCATCCTCTCACCACTTGCCTCCCTTGTCACCATCCCTCTGCCTCTCTGCTCTCACTATCCCTCTCCTTCCTTCCTATTCCTTTCATACCCCCTCTCCCCTCCTCCTCTTCCCTCCCCCTCTCTCTCTCCACATCTCCCTGCCACATTCCCTCTCTCCCTCCCTCTGCTCTTACCATCTCTCACCTCTCCCCCTCCCCCACTATCATTTCTCCATATCATTACCTATCTCCATAGATAGTTGATATGACGAAGTGCCCGCTGCCAGTACAGTCTTCTGATTGAATGTATACTGGTGCCTGTCAGATCATTGATTGAAGAGTGTACATTAAATTCCTCCAGCTAGTAGTGTTGCACCAAGGCCAACTTACAACCTTCGCAACAGTATTTCAGAGTGTCCCCATACAAACCTACTTCACTATAGACATTATATATCATATGTCATCGCTGTAAGTATCGTACTGCTTAGAACTGGTGGGGTTGAGGCAGCGCAACATATACATGTAACTACTGACAGTCATAGGTAGTATGACATCACTATATAGGCCAAAGGTCATAGGTAGTATGATATTACTATATAGGCCAGAGGTCATAGGTAGTATGACATCACTATATAGGCCAGAGGCGCCAAAACTGGCAGAAAATTTTTGGTGATTGACACTTACAGAAACTATCACCATTGACAACGTCCTGTACCTAGACAGCCTGTACAGGTGTTACACATATTGATAACTCAATTTGGTACGGGTTTTGTACCATGACTTAGGTACTGTGTGTCTTGTACAAATTGCTCTTGGTTTACAAGGCATGCGCTTATACATTGCTGTGCATACCTACGTATTTATGTAGGTATGTACGTGTATGTGTATGTATGCAAGTGTTAGGCAGATCGGGTGACGTACAGTTGCAGCAGTATCTCTAGTAAGTCATCACCATCACTACTAGGTACTGTTATAGTCCATTATTCAATACTTACTGATGTCTAGTCAGCTGCTAAGTCATGGCTCACTGATGATGTCACTAGTATGACATCGCTATATAGGTCAGATTAGTGTCCTGCAGTAAATAAATGTATTTATGTAAACGCCATTTGCAGTTTAGCAATATTACCTCATGTTGTTCTGAAGCAACCAGTGTCTACTAGTTCTAATTGTGGTAGGTAAGTAGGTAAGTAGGTAAGTGGAGGAGATGGAGTAATCTGAGATTATCCAGCTCTCAGGTATGTCTCAGGTAATTGTATTTGAGCACAGTAGGGGGACAGCCAATAGTCTGGCTGCTCTGGGAGTCAGGTTTCTGGGAACGGTGTTATCAAACAACACAGTCAACTATGCTTATGAACAGTAGGCGAACATCATCTCATCAGGAATGTTTCCCATCGCCGTGGATACGGGATATCACATCGTGCCGTAGACCAATATCCGGATTAATGCATCTAATGAAACCACCCTGTGTCCGCTACTACCAGTTCAAACTGAAAATTCGTAGTCACGGAGAAGAAACACCTGAGACACGGCACACACAGCTGTCGAGTGTTGACTGCTGAATGGGGTCGTAATAGGACAATAGCTGCTCCTGTGTATGCTCTATAAACACGAGCTATGCCATAGTAATTCCCATCCATCTACTTGTTATGACTGTGTGATTTTACGTAATCACTATCAGAGTCTGCCTGACCCTCATGTCCTCTTTCTCGGTCACACAGCCGCGCCATCACCTGTGTTTATGTGTTGTCAGCGTTTAGAGACGAGTGTGCACTCGCCCCTCCAGCAGACGGCGTCCTGGTCTGTATCACATGATTCTAGCTATTCGTCTAGCACTTCTCAAACCTTGACACACTCCGCTTCACTCAAAGCTTACAGAGTGAGTGTCTCTCTGCCTACCGACAATGCCAGCGGCACTGAGATTTACCATAGCAGTCTCGCTAGCAACCCTCCATCTGCTCTCTCCCTCTCTCCCTAACTCATAGTAGTTTCACGGGTGTGTGTGACCCACCGCCTGCATCACAGCGAGTGCTGTTGTGTAGGCAGCGGAATGGCAGAATTTAGTCGCCACTTTCTCAAAACATTTCACAGTTGAGAAGATGCATTCCCTCTGCTTGTCGTAGCTGCAGTGCCATATTTGCTCTATGAAATCGCAAGTCAGTTTCAGCTTTCCCTAGGCTAATGACCTATGGAGTAGAGGCTAGTTAATGACCTGTACTGTTTGCTGTGGACTCCAGTACCTACTCTCCCTGTTTCAGGCGGGCGATGCCCTGGAGGACACGAGCCTTACAGTATGTACAGGCACGGACATGGTGAACCTGATGTGGACGACGTTCGTATTCGATTCATCTTCTAAAGCTCAGGTACTGATTGCTGCTGGTTCCCATTACCAGTAGGTTTCTACACGGCCATTACACACCGATCCGATAGTGTGGCGCGGGAGTGCTTGAGTCACATCACTGCTCTCAGCTCAGTCTTATGAATCATTCATGTCATATTACTATTCATGATCGACTCTTGCTGGTTATCGCGGAAATCGATCGAAACTGTCTGTTGAGCCGCATGCCTACTCCATACACTTCTCACCAGCCCCGATGATGGCCGATTCCCGATTCTGTGTGTTGATACATATTCGTTATCATTCTTTCTTAGCTATGGGCGAATGAGCTGCTCAAGTACTCGAGAAATCCTCTATCTTCCAATGGCAGCGCCTTGCGATATCTCGAGAAGACCCACGCCAAGATCAAGCTCACAGTGCTTGATGGGCAGGGACAGATTCCAGTGAAGGGGTAATAAATAATGCGGGTGCTTTGCATCTGGTCTGCTGGCTCCGAGCTATGCAACTCTGCGATAGGGCTGCTGGTGGTGCTGTGTATCAACGGCCTCTCTCTGCTTCTAGGCTCTGTCACATGTTCGCCTCTCATAAAGAAGATCGCAAGAGAGTTCAGAGTGCCCTGCAGCAAGCAGAGCTGCCCCACTCGATGAAGGAGTGCATCGATCCCGAGGTGTTTGACTTTGACAAGTTCCTGTCGCTCTATCTCAATCTGTGCGGCAGGGCGGAGCTACAGGAGATCTTCCAAAAACTGTTAGCCCTCTGCATCGCTCAGCCTCGGTGTCGGTATCCTGTGAATCAAGGGTCATAACTCCGAATTCTCGCCATTACAGCGATATCAACTTCCACAAGCCCGAGCAGCTTAGAATGAGTAAATCCCAGTTTGTGGACTTTCTTAACATGTACCAGCGCGATCCACGTCTCAACGAGATCCTCTATCCATTCGTGACGCTGCAAGACGCACAGAGGCTCATCGAGAGATACGAGCCGTCACAGGAAAACAAAACACAAGGTCTGCTCTCTTATGCTGTACGATCATTGTGACCGATTTATTTGTGAACCTGTGACTTTGCGAAAATTTGGTTGTGTCTATTTCCCCCCTCATTAGGAATCAGGTGCATGCGCGCTTACCAACACTTCTTTGTTGCACACAAATTTGAAGAGCTGCTGTGCAATACACACTCGCAAATATTTTGCAATTCAAATGTACTGCATCGTTGACTCTGCATTTGATTGTGTACATGGTGGATGCAGTCCCTGGTAACTCAATGGGTAATGATGCTGCGTTGAGAAGACAACTCTAGATGTCGATTGAATCACGCTTGTAGTTACACGCGCTGTCACTGTTGTTTGCTTTTGTTGGCAGGATTTCTGTCATTCAACGGCCTCCTCATGTATCTGTTGGGCGACGAGAACCTTGTGATATCGCTGGAGCGTTATGACATGAGTGATGACATGACAAAACCACTCTCTCACTATTTCATCAACTCTTCGCACAATACCTACCTGACCGGTGAGAGCCGGTGCCCTTAGATTTGTGAATAGCCTGTGGTTCTGTCTGCAACGTGAAAGCATTTTAGGACACCAGATGAGGAGCAACTCGTCTGTTGAGATGTATCGGCAAGTCCTATTGGCCGGCTGCCGATGTATCGAACTCGACTGTTGGCCTGGCAACAATAACGAGCCCGTGATTACGCATGGATACACCGTCTGCACGGAGATACCATTCAAAGATGTCATCGAGGCAATCGCTGAGTGCGCGTTCAAGACCTCTGACTATCCAGTTATCCTGTCGTTTGAGAATCACGTCAACAAGTACGTCCTAGTCATCTCCCTAACCCATCACGTCTCCCTCGCTTGTCACGTCTCTCTCACTTGTCACGTCTCCCTCGCTCGTCACGTCTCTCTCACTCGTCACATCTCTCTCACTTGTCATGTCTCCCTCGCTCGTCAAGTCTTCCTCACTTGTCACGTCTCTCTCACTCTTCACGCCTCTTTCACTCGTCACCTCTCTCTCACTCGTCACATGTCTCTCACTCGTCATGTCTCTCTCACTCATCACGTCTCTCTCACTCTTCACATCTCCCTCACTCGTCACCTATCCCTGTACTGCATAGCATTTGCTGCAGATCTCACCGACTCGTTCTCTCTATTACAGACCATCACAGCAGGAGAAGATGGCTAAGTATTGTAAGACAATATTCGGAGACCTGCTGCTGAGCGAGCCGCTGCTCGATCACCCTGTGAGTGATACGATACTGTCTGCTGGTTGTAAGCTGAGGCACTGCTGTCTGTATTCAGTTGTATCTGTATATCTTTCAGGGGTAAACTGATATTTGAGACGTTGTTTGTCGAGTGGGAGTGAACTGCATTAATTTTAGTGAGAGTTGAGCACGTGAGACAAATTGATTGGCGGCGTGAGAAATCTTTGTGCACAGTGTGATATCCTTCACTGTATATACAACCTGCGATGCAGCATGATGGGTGCCACCTGGCGTTGGGGTCAAAGGTTACCGATCTTGTGACATCCCTGACTACAGTGATGATTGCTGATTGCATTCACTTTGTGTTCAGTTTCGCAAAATGACACTTAACACTACCAGTTTGAGACTCATATGTACATGTATGTGTTGGATGTCATATTTGTTTTGAAGTGAGTTACACTGTGAGTTGCGTGACGCGTTCGCAACATCCCAATACTTTTTGGCTCGGGTTCAAGGACAGGCAGTTCATGACCTATCCAAATAGCTAACTGTGTTCCCAGCCTATTTTGGCTGGCTGATGACCTGAGTCAGAAAGATATCGTCGCCCAGAGTGAACCGGCCTCTGTCGTCAATCTTACTAAAGCGCTTGCGTTTTATTATTGCTAACAGATATCTCTCTGACGAGCCAAACCCCAGACTTACCTACTATCAGCTTAGTACGGAGTTGAATAATTGATTTTGTTTGCAGCTTGAGCCGGGTTGTCCTCTGCCCAGTCCCGAGGCTTTGAAGAGGAAGATTCTGATAAAGAACAGCAAGAGACGACGAGTGCAATCTGGCCACCTCAATGGTACCTACCACTAACTGTCACCGCCTCGCCTCTTGTATGAAATACCTCATTGGAAAAATATGGTCACAGATTTAAACACCTTATGCCATACAACAAAATTATAATCCATTAACATATTTTACCAGATAGTCTGGTAGAATCTGAAGATAAAGTACCTCTCTCTTCCGCCTGTTGGCATGATTTAAAAGTTTACTTATATAGGTTGTATTTTCTGTTGTTTCATCATCTGAGTTATCCGTATTGCGATCATTGCATCCACAGGTAGCGCCACCACTGCCTCCGACACTGATACGCTGCACAGAGAGAAGAAAACTCCCAACAGTACTGACTATTCCTCTGATGATTCCAAGGACACGCTAAGCAAAGTGAAAGGTTTTTGTTGCTTGGCTGTGTTTAGCTCATGTATGAATGAACATTTGTCTGGAAAGTGATTCAAATTTTAGACGAAGACAAGGGACAGTCGAAGAATAAGGTTTTCATGCATGGTGATTCCGTTCCATACATTTCCGAAAGTGTGCAAGAGCTGATGACAGCTCAATTTAAACGTAAGTTGTCTCGCTGTCTACATCTATTGCAACTTTTCAATTTCTCTCCTCCCCATTCCTCTCACATAAACCTTCCAAAACCCAAAACACAAAAAACAAACAAAAAACACAAAACAACAAACAAAAACAAAACAAAAAAAACTAAAAAAACAACAAAAAAAAAAGAGAAAAGAAGAAGGGGACGAGGAGAGACGCGAAGCGGGGAGGGGGGGGGGGAGG
>ERZ1740065.2088-NODE-2088-length-12352-cov-11.669432_pt1 | contig 12352 bp, 8 predicted proteins | sample MGYA00581738_ERZ1740065 | MGnify/ENA primary metagenome ERZ1740065 (study PRJEB43018, sample SAMN04849749) | marine metagenome | isolation source: floating plastic debris | place: Pacific Ocean | collected 2008-09-01 | study: EMG produced TPA metagenomics... | reverse complement strand
ATCCTTCCCTCCCTCCCTCCCTCCATCCACTCTTCTCAGAATTCTATTAAAGCACCCTAGGGAAGATTTCTGATGGATGGCGTCAGTTGCAGTTACTACCATGTTAGCTATCATCGTAAACAACCTGTTTATTCTGAGCGACTTCACTCCGTCCAGTCAACCAACCACAGCTCTACCTGTGGAACCACACCACACGGCCTTATAAGTATTCTTATCAGCTGTGATATTTGCTCTTATGGTGCGTTGTTACCTGACAGATATGAATCTGTTGGGATGCAAATTATTCCCTTCTTTCATGTCAGCGGTGACAGCTGGGATTATATCTTATCTGTACTCAGCTTGAAAAGCTCTACATGGGATAACATTAGACGACCTTGACCTTGACCAACAAATTTGAGCATCTAAACTACGCTAGTCTCCCAGGAATACGGCAGACTTGGCAGGAATGACTTGACAGAATGCTGTAACTATTGGGTCTGTGAGCATCGTGTGGAAATGAATTTTCGACTAGGATATGTCAAGGAACGCCCAGATGAGCTTGTGGACGCTCTCCAACGACCGGCACTATTGGCATGTTCTATTATTTGAGGTTAGATGATAACTTCAATATCCCTATAAGGCCAGTACCACGACTTTATTGGCAGGAGCACACAACTCCTATCAAACGATGTCTTTTAGTGTAACATTCAATAGTAGATGATTTGGCCTAGTTGACAAAGCTGATCCAAATCATATATCTGCCAGTCTTCAACAGTAATCTCTTCGAAGGTCATGGTGCTTGATTCTGCGGCGCAGAAACACAGATCAGCCTCAGGTTGCCGAGGTGAACCGGCTGAAACTCCTTGATGGATTCTTCACACATTTCAATTCAAGTCTCAACGCTGACGGGTTCTCTGTTGGCTTCTATGAAACATAATGTCAAAATCGTAAGAGATCTTGAGGCGTAGATGGCAGAAAAACAATCTACTCTCTTACATTGTGCTGCTGACATAAGGAACAACGCTCATTTTAATACTATCTCTAGGAACGCTCGGCGTTGTTTACTCTCCTGTTAGTAGGCGCGCCGGTTTCATGAGCCGGTGTTACGCCAGGTTCAGTCTACACATAGCATGCTATAGCTGGCTTTAGTACCAGCGCAATGCCAGCGAAGCACCTGGTGCTGGTGAAACTGGGGGCTCCACCGATAGAAGAGTAAAAAATGCCAATGTCTCTTAGCATTCTTGATGAGAACGGACCTAAATCATGGCTACTATATAGGTTTAAGTTTGATCGATTTTTATGCACGCCTCCGGCATCATCATAAGAACATTTTGTCCTGCCTATTTGTGAAAGCAGGTACAGACAATCTGTCGATCGCGCCTAGCCTGCAGTTACCTGCGGCTGAGTAAATGAATCCGATCGACTTGAAACATTTCCGGTCAGCCTCTATGAGGCTGTCAATCATCGCTCGTTTCAAAAACTCTTCGCTAAATTACCATCTTTCGATGGTCTGCTCATGCTCCGAAGCGACGAATTTCATGTCATGCCGGCCCATTACACATCTCGTTCTCTGTGGAGATCTATAACAATTGCATTATTACTTTAGAATCTGTTTTACATTAGTAACCTCTGGTCTTGCAGTTCGATAGATCGCGGTGCTGTGATATTCTGCCCCCTACTCCCCTTCCCCTTAGCCTTGCTTTATACCAACAGAAGGGTAACTACACTCACCTTCTATGGAGTTGTCCCTCCTTTGCTTGCAGAAAAGTCAGCACTTCGATGGTATTGGCGTCACCCGGAGACCTTTTGGGAACGACGTAAAGAAACCCTGGAAACAAGGGGATAGAAAGGTTTCCACCTTTGTACATGTGCTTTGTTACGTTGCAGCTTATATAAATATTGGCCGCCTAAGAGAGGACAACTCCTAATTCTGAACAACGGCCAAATGTAGCTGGAAACTCGTCTACAGAGGGCCAGACAGAGAAGAGGAGAAAGAGAGACAAACAAGGTTCTTAACCTGGTATTTCTAGGCACAGCATTGCCAGCAATGCCGTATCATACCGTACTGATTGGTGTTTGGTAAGGTTGAGATGTACCGTTGATAAGTTACAATCGGTCATAATTACCGGAAAGTTTCCATCTTATAGAGAATTATCACTGTTTTCAGCTGCTTACTGATATTAGAACATGTAAAATTGTTTACTGAATCTAAATTTCAGGCTCAAAAACAGCCATGTAGGTCCTGCCATTTAGTTTAAGTTATATCAGTCAAGAAAACGTCCGTTATCTAAGACTTTCACATAGTTGGTTTTCTCAGTTTTCTTAGGCGGCTCTGGCCGACCTAAGAATCATTGCCACCTTTATCAGGGATCTCAAAATTTGTCAGAAACAAGCATGATGGGGAAGTAAATTTTAACCTGAGCTCTCTCCAGCATGGGTGCTTGGGCGTTCCGCCCATTTGCCAAACCAATCCACCCAATCAGCTTGTTCGGTCATAGTAACTCTTTGCCCAGCTTGGCCTGGAATCTCAAAAATTGGGATTTAATCCTTACTGTTTGGATTTTCAGTTTGTGTCAGGGTGTAAGGACGGATTTAGTGTAGCATAAGAATTTTCTTTGACCCACTCAGATTTTTGCCTTCTAGTTCAGATTTTGGATGTCATGACTCACCTCCTGTCAGTAAAATGATATCATGAGTAAGCAATGGGTCTCCAACTATCACCCTAATGAACTAAGAACCAGTTTTTGATGCTGTAAATGTAGAAAACTTGGTAATTAAAATATTATTATGACATTCTTAGCTATTCATGACGCCATAATACTGCCCAATATCGAACATTTTTGTTGATGAGCCTCTGAAACCTGCTGTACGGATTCTTCCTAGTTCCAGGTTGAGATTCTTGCCTCTATCTGGTTTGTACCAATCTGCTAATACTGTGTATTCCCAGTTATCTTACTTTAAATTAGCAGTTGTGCTACCCTACCGATATTACTGTACGGATTAAATCTCTCGACATGCCAGGCTGTAAATACTGGAGATTCCGTCTCCCTCCCAACATTGAGAAATCATAGCTCAAAACTCGAAGTGTTTTACTCTTCTATTGGTAGGCGGAGCGCTGGTGTTACGAGGTTTTACGCCAGGTGTTCCCCTCCCTGCCCCCTGATTATGCTTTCACTGCACTGAAGCCTGTGTTTACAAACGCACCTATAGAAGAGTGAATGATTCCAAACCCCAACCCCCTATAGCTAGAGTTTGGTCACATTTTTGCTCATGTTAGCAAGCTTTAACTGATTTACCACCGGAGAGCATTAAAAAAACCGATAATATTATCAACTTTGATCCAAAATTCTGACATTTAAAATATGGGCGACTCCTGGAGGACTATGGCAGACGTGAGAGGCTGGCTATAACATAGCTGAAGGATTATTTTCACTCCAGTCCCTCATAGTGATTTCTTTCTTGTGTAGTGAAGATACCATTGTGTTGATTGATAAATAACCATGAGGCTCACCTGTGTAGTCTTCCATGTCTCTCATCTCCACAATGATTTGGCGGTCGGCTTTAATGGCGTCGGCCTCTTGGTACATATCAACTACTAGCTCTCCGCATCTGTACACATCATGTTTCGCCAGAGGCACTAGTGGCCATTCCTTCAGCCATTGGAATTTTGTAATTCTGTAAGAGTATTATACAAAGCAGATGTTGCTGGTGATCTCATGTAGTGTAGACAGATGGAGCGCCAAATAGGTGCTATTGCACCATCAGTTCTCGCATGTTACCTTCCAATGATTTCAATCAATTGCCTCTTGCCGTATATTTCCAGGGTCTTTCGCCCGTCTAAGTATACAAAAAACTAGTTCTTTCTCCAATAATCTTCAGCTCCTTCAGCAACTCTATCTTGGTTGTGGGATCCCAGCCATTCATCTGTTGGATTGGAAATTGGCAAACGCAATTCACAACTTTGCTGTGAAATGAGCATTCCTAAGGAGTTGGGATTGATCTATGGGATTTTCAACTGCCGATAGAGTGAACGGGCAAGGAGAGGAAGTAAACAAACATCATCATTACCTTCAGTGTCAATGATAACTCACCTCCTCCCTCCATCCCCATCCACCCTCACCCTCAATCAACCAGGAACCCCATACACACAATACACAAAAAAACCAAAGAAAAAAAAACAACATTAAAAAAACAAAAAAACCTGCTCCCCCATCCACTCTTTCCTCAACTCACCCTCTCCTTCTATCCAAACTTTATGCTATCATACATTCACTTTTCCTTTTCATATATGCAATCCACTGTTTATCGTATAGTATCCACCTACTCATATGTCATATCCTTATATCGCTATCAGTCTCTCACTATTCACTCAGCACTATTCACTATGCGCTGTCCACTTTTTGATATGTCTATTGCACTATTGGCTGTGCGTCTCCTAGTTGTTTACTACTGCTTATCCCCTATGTCCTGAGATATAAACCTCTGACTTTGAACTTTGACCCATGCTGCATCTCTAGCTACTCCACTTCTGATGTCTGCATTTACCAAGAAACACAGGAGCAATTGTCTGACAGCAGAGGATTTGGAGCTGAGGTAATAGTCAAGCCGTGAGCACACCTACGCGGTTATGGCGCGATTCGACACCACGCTGTAGAAGTGGTGGGTTTTGGGCTGCTTTAGGACCTTTCGCGTGTGTTTAGACATGTTTAATATTTTCGCTTGCACTGCTTGGTCCTTAAGCGCTGATTGGTCAGACTGCGCATGGCTTACGCATGACCAGCAATGTGATTGGTTGTTCGAATATCACCATAACCGCGTAGGTGTCATCAGGTGTGCTTACCTTCACTTGAAACTACACCGCTGCTACCGTACGCCGCTCTCCGCGTAGGTGCGCTCCCAGCTTCATACTAGTAATTAGCCTGACCACACTGGACCCGTTGACTACCTCACTTGCTTAGTTTGTTTACTGACAAATGAAGGTGAGCTGCATTATGTTACATGCTATATGCCTAATACAGTAATGACAAAGCAATAACAGCTGCCTTTCAAAGCAGATACTAATCCTCTACAGAGGGACAGATGGAGGCAGACAGACAGGGGCTCACTTAAATTAATTCCCATGCTGTTTACCTCAATCAGGTAGTGAGATATATTCCTTTTCATTTTACTCGTGAGGCCGCAATATTGTTCCATCAGGTCGTCATGTAACTGATCGGCATCGAAGCTCACCAGTTTGTTGCGTAGCCTAACGACGTTCATGTTGCGAGACATTAGATCTAGTCCGCCTAAATATAGATTTAGCGAGCAGTTGAATGAATACGTGGCAAGAACAGATTTAACAGTTTCGGATATCAGCATTTCCTGTCTTTCTTTGGTACACGACAATTTTCTAGGCAATGCCACACATGAGACCAGCTGAACATTTCAATGAACCAATCAGTGCCCTTCGAGCACTAGCCTGGCCTGGCTACACATCCGCAGAAAACCTGCTGGTTGGCTGTAAACAAAGAGAAGACTCTCCAATCACAATGGTGAGTCACTGAGGTGATACACATTGCCAGTTTTTCTCTTCATTCTCAGTCAGCTGTTCAAGCCTCGGCTACACACTCCCAGAAAACCTGCGAATTGCGATGGCGAGTGCTACTCACGCGAGTGGCTAGGGTGCTACACACTTCCAGCTTTTCTCTTTGTTCTCAGCCAGCTATTTGGTACATGCCTAGCCCAGCCAATCAGTGTCCTACTTGCAAATTTGGGCATATCAAAGTTCAACATTCTTTGCAAGTTGTGAATAGGGAGTAGATTATTTTATGCGATCATGGATTATGGCGATTTGACCACAAAGAGGTAGAAAACTTCTTTTCTTTAGTGTGTTTAGACTTGTTTAATATTTTCCCTCCCACTGCTCGGTCCCTAAGCGCTGATTGGTCAGCTTGCGCATGGCTCACATATGACCAGCAATGCGATTGGTTGTTCAAATAGCACAGCCACTTGATGGTGTCATCAGGTGTGCATACTTGAAACTACGCAGCTGCTACCAGTCGCACAGCTCGCCCTACTCATAACTGTGCTCCCGGCTTTAGATAACTCCTAGTTTCTCATGCCCAATAAGATCATACTTGTCCCTGTGAGAACTAATTCAAATTTTCAAGGTGCAGACTTAGGGCAAATCTCCATTTGAGAATAAGATTTCTATTCACTGAATCTTTGGAACAACTAAGCTGAGTCTCAACATTCCGTACACAGCTTCCTTTGAAGAAATGATGAATGGTCACAGACACAGTTTTCCTCGATATTCCAGTTGGTGTTTCCAGCTCATCATTGAGAAGGGCAGGCTGACATGAAATGCCGTACACCAAAATATCATGAGAAATTGTCTCGCAAACATGAAGTTACGACAAGTTTCGGATCAATCAATTACGACCAAAGGAGCTTTTAAAGCGCAGAAAAGCAGGATCCTACTGATTTGTCTGAAGGAAGATGTTGCAGCACTGATGCAAGAGGCTATAAGTAATAGAGACATATACAGAGGCCAGGGACGCATATTCATACAGTTCATACATCACAGTGGAAACGGGGTCTTAGCAGTGCTGGCCTCATGTGCTTGACGCTTGTAACAATGTGAAATCGAAAGGCTAAAAGGAGTGAAAGTTTAGAATGTTATTACATACCGACACTCAACCTATACAATTCAGTTGGGTGAGTAAGGCTCAGTAAGTTAGAAGTGACAAAATTGTCGGGTTCATATCTATAGCGATTTACAAACACTGAAAAAGCTGCCATGACAGAGTGAGGTTATCTTCAGCAGAACCTTGTACTAGTAGTTAGTAAGCCTAGTGGTGGTGTGCAGCAGAAACCTTCTCACTAGTTAAACTTAAATGCTGAGGTGATGTAAGGCCTTTTGTTCCAGTCTGAGCTTAATTGGATTGTTTGGTACGGTGGTAGCTCTGCCTACATCATCTGAGCTGACCAATCATAGGTGACCTCTCACCTGAGCCGACCAATCATAGGTAACCTCTCTTTTCAGCTGTTCGAACAGTATTTCAAACCATTCCCTTCCTTTATGAATTGGTTGTCATGCCAGAACAGCAGATTTGGCTCCAGCTTCTCACCTCATATTGTATTTTTTCAAAAGGCAAAGAGTTTTCTCCACTTGGGAAAACTTTCTGGGAAAAAATCGATACTAGCTTGAAGCGTTCCAAGCCATACGTGAAGCACGAATCATGGTCATTCAATTGCAGTCAAGTACAATGATATGGATATCTACAGGCGGGATATTTTTGACACTCTGAAATTAAATGGTGTAGCATACCTACCAACTAGGATTCGATATCCAATATTCCAAAGCTCCATACTAGAAAACACAAGAAAACTTATCGAGATGTCGACTGCATTGTATCAGATGCAGCGTCAATACACGAGTGTGTGCTGTAGACTGAAATTATTTTGCGCTTAAAAATAATTGCGAAAATGCCAGGAAACCTTGATGGAAAAAATTTTTGCGAGAAATCATCACGACTATAAACACTATATAACCATTGAAGTTTTTTTGTGATTTCGAACATTTGCAAAAAATTCCTCATGCCTTATGCTAATAATCACCATCGTTCGGGAGACATGATATAGCCTTAAAAAGGAGAAAGTACAAGCCAAGCTACCTGTAACCATCTCTGAGAATCTCACATCCCATCACACCCTACCCTGAAATATCACCCTTACCCATGGCACTCATCTAGCCCAGTGTCTATTAACAAAGAAGAACTTCTAAAGCTCTAATCTCTAGTGATAAGATAAACATAGCTATTAGATAGATTTGAGTAACAGCTAGGCAACACTGCCCATTGAGATTAGATAACTTGTCTTCAGCAGGCATTGTTTCTGGTCGTGTGAAATTTGGCTTTGTCTTAGCCCCTTGAATGGGTGTCAGTGGTTGGCTTTGTCTTGGCTTCAGCTGTGATGAGTGAGTATGGCACCCATACAATCCTTTCATGTTCTGCTGGCCTAGATCAGTATGTCACTAGTACCGAGCTGGTTGACACTACTAGTAGCCAAGTAGCCAATACCTGTCACTAAGTGGCAAACGTATGTTTTGACTTTAAATTTATTCACGCTGATCTATCATGCTGTATTTTCATTGTAGTTTATATCTTACGTTATTTCCATCGTGTTTACAGAAGTTGACACTTTGAAATCAAAGGAAGTAATAAACCTAAACGATTGGACAACCCAACACCAATAACACTTAACTGACTATTGGCAGATGCTAAGCTAGCCGTCTCTACCTGCCCATCTATCCAATGGCTAGTGGAGTGAAATGGAACTAGATAACTTGCTCATCGATATGATCAACTTTATTTGGAAACTAATGATATGAAATCTGTCTAAATTCAAGCCAAAAGACACAATAATTTGATCGTGGTAAAAATAAAAATCAACAACTAAACGGTGATATGGTAACAAATTTGACTACCAGGGAAAGTATTGATATCACAGGTGAGAGTGAAATGTACTTAGAGATATGGTTGTTGGATGTGACGTCTATAAGTTTATACGTTGAGTATGCCTTGCTTCATGGCTGAGTACGTAGCCATTGCTCCGCCAAACATGGCGACCACTGCTGCGAACGAATTCATCACCAGAAGTCCCACGCCGCTCAAACCGTGTCCGCTGAAAAAGCAATCAAATGGAATTGCAAGGATTGTTGAGAACATGATGTCTACCATATCCCATACTGTAGAAATGGATTCGATAACGACGGAAATGTTAGCGGTTCCTTCAAATCCATCAGTAAATCTAGTTGACAGCGATCTAACGATAGCGATCTCATGATTGCGAAGACGACTCCTATATAAGGTATGGTTCCTCCAGCGTGATGACCAATTGGTCGCTAGGGTTCGAATGTCACTATCAAATCTTGATATAACTGAGCATGAAGGTAGGGTAGAAGCAGTAACAAAATGCATAATTTTTAGATTCACACATCACTGCGAAACTCCTGATAAACTATTACCTGGTACAGCCAGACGCCAGTCGAGATCCGAACAGCATCAGAGCGCCCCCAAGCAGAGCCTGAGTCTGTGAGACAGGTGATGACATGGCCAGGTTACCTGAGGACGATGCTGACAAGTAGGCTCCGCCCACCGCTCCGCCGATGAAGAATACCTGCGGTAAAAGTATTTAAATACACGTCAGATTGTGGTCTCAAATATAGCGAATAGTCGAATGATGGGAAAATGTAGTGGCAAAAATCAGAACAAAGTCAAACGAATAGCGCAAGAGAAGAAAAATCCAAATTATTACAGAGGTTTTTTAAAACCCTGTGAATAAAAAGTTGTTACAAAAATAATGTGCAGTGATATATCTGTGCTCACGAGTCCATATAAGGAAGTTATTTACTCTCAGCCGAGCCCTAGATGAGTTTCCTATCATCATGCCCCTAGTATAAACGCTCATACCATTGATACTCCGATCCTCTGATAGTATTTACATTTAGAGTTTAAGCAGAAAGTAGTGCAGAGGTCAATTGACAGAGGAATTAGTAAAGGTTGTTACAGAATATCACAGCTGTGAAGTATTTAGTTCATCAGCCATTCAAAATCAAAAGTGGTGTGAGAGATGATCTCCAAACTCTAAATCACTACAAGATTAGTGGCATTGGTGCAGCCAGGAGATTCAGTTACCGATCTGTGTACTATAGCTTGCTCAGGTCTATGCCCAGGTCTATGCCCAGGTCTATGCCCAGGTCTATGCCCAGATCTATGCCCAGATCTATGCCCAGATCTATGCCCAGGTCTATAGTATAACTATTCTGTACATATAGTGGGTACACAAATGTGATGACATAATCTTCTGACCATAGCTCACCAGAACGAATCCCCATAGCATCGACGTGAATCGGAACTGAACTTAACTTAGAGTTAGGCAACTGTGAACTGAACTGAGCTCTACACACAATAGAAAGAACTGGTGAACAAACTGAGCTATCTGCTGGATAATTTTATTGGAACTTTATCTCTGCGTCATCGGTAGCTCTAGAAATGAACTGATTTTGATCGTTCGGAAACGCTGCCACTGATGCAGAATCGTGAACTGAACTGAAATATCTGGAAGGAAATTTTGAACTGAACTGAATCTATAATTCTGAGAGAGAATCGGAACTTAGCTGAATCCTAAAATCCTAAAATCAGGGAATCTGCAAGGGTCTGAGGATTTATGGTACATAGCTTGGGTTTGAGAATAATTAAATGATGTGTGGGATTCTCAGCAGCGCCATGAAATCATTGTGAGCTTATGTTTTATCTGGGAATCTAAACCTCTATCAAGGGGAAATATTCAAGTGCATCTGAAAATACGCCAGTTACAAACCGGATGGCTGTAGTTAGAAATTAGGAGTTGTGCTCTCTCACCGGACCAACATTCGTATACACAGCCATGGAATCTGGCTTCGGATTTTAAATTTCTCTTTAGATGTACAATTTACTCCCAGGTATTACAACTACAGATGTGGATCCTGACTATTGTGTTACAGATATTCAACCCCATGTGGCCTGAGCCTTAACTCACTGTAAATCCTCTAAGTTTGATGTTCAATAAAGATACACAAGCTCCTTGATGCTGTTACATACGCATTGATAGGAGCACTGACACCTACCTGCCACCAGTTAGCGAGGCCGGTTCGGAACTGTGAGAGATAAGGGAAGGCTCTCCTAAGGCGATCGGTAACCAGTACCTGAGACAGGATGGTACAGTAGCTAGACGAATTACCTGTCACAATGAGAAGCATGAGGAGAAATTGAGTTACTTACATCATAATTATCTATTTAGATAATGTCAATGGTTGAAAGTGTGACATAGTGACAGTGTGACATTGTGATAGTGTGACATTATCACAGTGTGACACTATCACAGTGTGACATTGTTTAATTGCCTCAGATACTGAAGATAAATTTGTTACTGAGATGTAAGGATATCGGGATTGTCTCCTCCCTTGATAAAGCTAAATATTTATTCAGTGACTGTTCGTATGACAAGTAATTAAATAAGCAATAAAGAATCAATAAATAGTGGAGTCTGAGTTTTGCAGCCAATTATACTTCAATTCTCATTTTGGTAAAAAGGTTTGACTGATAGTAGGAATATACTAAGTTTCAATTAAAGTAAATAGTATTATCAAACTTTGAAACTCAATTCCTCCAAAGTAGAGTCATGCCCATATAGTGTTACGCTAAATACACGAAGATGATGGGACATCTATCTCCTCTGACAAAATAAAATACGGTATTTTTAATTACTCATTATTTATAATTAAAATTTATTTAAAACTTATGATTGAAAATTACTTGAAATTCACAACATAATTATAATTTATGACTCCAACTTATTCATAAATTATCCTCAAAATTCATATTTACAGCTCAATCATCAAAATCCATAATTCGTAAATTATAGATCAATGAAAAAAAAATATAGATAGATTATAATTTATGAATGACCTACTCTACATTCACTGAACCATTAAAGCTACGTCATTTCATCATTAAATTGGAAATTTTAACTTGTAGAAATTTATTTCAATGTTTTTATATTACTCAAACATCGAATGAGATTCAAAGCATTGGTGCATCGATGTTTGAGGAATAACTGCTCCCATAACCCGACGCCGTACCTAACTCCAACTGCAAGAGAGGACAACTCTTGCCATGGAAACTTCCATACTTACCGAGAGTGTCTCCGACAAACCATATCAGCAGAGGCTGCAGTGCTCCCATCATAGCCCCAGCTACGTACGGTGGCCAGGAGCGCGCCTGCAATGGGGGTCCTCCAGACCAACCTCCACTTACCTGGAATTAAAGATCTCAAATTATCAGCAGTCACAATATCATTGCAGTGTCATTGCAGTGCCATTGTAGAACATTGTAGAAGATAGTGCTCACGGACCTATGGTATGGACAAAAAATTGGTAGAGGGATTTAACATGTTATAAGTTGGGAAAGTACATAAGCTCAATTTCAATTACCGAAAATCTTACCACAACACGCAAAAATGGTCTCCTCATTCTGAGGAAGGCGTCATAAGTTTTTGTTCGCTGCCAATTAATCAGTTCTCCATCCAATTAGAAGCAGTGATGTTTATTCTGATATTGACATGTTCCTGTCCCGTTATACACGCAATTATAGTGTACTTAATAGCTTTTCAGCTTGATGCTACATCCCTTACTGCCTCCCTCTCTGCTCCTTCCACCATCTCCCTCTCTCTCTATCTATCTTTCTCTTTCTCTCTCTCTCTCTAAATAATAAAAACAATAAATAAAAAAGAAAAAAAGAAAAAAAAAAAAAAAAAAAAAAAAAAAAGAAAAAAAAAAAAAAAAAAAAAAAAA
>ERZ1740065.2087-NODE-2087-length-12357-cov-6.215087_pt1 | contig 12357 bp, 12 predicted proteins | sample MGYA00581738_ERZ1740065 | MGnify/ENA primary metagenome ERZ1740065 (study PRJEB43018, sample SAMN04849749) | marine metagenome | isolation source: floating plastic debris | place: Pacific Ocean | collected 2008-09-01 | study: EMG produced TPA metagenomics... | reverse complement strand
ATGTTCGAAGACGAACAGCGCGAGATCGAAGAAGCCGCCGCCGACACGAAGATCGACAACGAAGGCCTTGAGCCGGGCGAAATTCCCGCTGAGCTGCTCGAAGCGAGCGCGGACGACGAAGCCGGACAAGAGGCCGCCGACACCGATGCGCCCGTTGAAGAGGATGCGGGCTGATAAAGGCCCGATCTGAACAGCTGTTTTGGCGCAGTGCACGAAAGGGCGCGGCGGTCGCAAAGACCGCCGCGCCCTTTTTGTAAACACCATCTTTGAAACTGTCGAAAAGGAAGAGTAGCAGTCTTAGCATGATCGATATCCCAGCCATTCTTCAACAATTGCAGCGGCACTACGCCGACGCGGTGGCGACACTGCGCGACGACGTGATCGCCTTTGGGCGCGACGGCGCCATCCCGCCGGTGCGCAAGCGCGAGGACGGCAGCTACGCCTATCCGCAGCTCACCTTGCACTATGCGGGCGCGGGTGCTTCGGGCGGCGACTTATCGGATCGGAGCCGCGCCTTTGGACGTCTGGAACAGCTCGGCACGTACACCACCACAATCACCAGGCCGGATCTGTTCGCCCCTTATCTGACCGAGCAATTAGCGCTGATCGCGGCGGAATACGAAGTCGATGTCACCGTTACGCGCTCTCAGCAGGAAATCCCGTTTCCCTATGTCCTCGATGGTGATGCGGGCGCAGCTATGGTCGGTATTTCGCCGACAGAGCTCGCGCAGCACTTTCCCTCGACCGACCTCGCTCTGATCGGCGATGAGCTGGCTGACGGAATTGAGATCGATGAAAATCGCGCTATGCCTCTATCGCTGTTCGATGGTCTGCGCACCGACTATTCGCTCGCGCGGCTTGCGCATTACACCGGCACCGCGGTGAGCGATTTCCAGGACTTCATCCTGTTTACGAACTATCATCGCTATGTCGATGAATTCGTGGATTGGGGCGCGAAGCAAATCGGCGAGAACGGGTATAAAGCCCTGCGCGGCGCCGGTGGTCTGGATATTGGCGCAAAGACCGATGACGCGCGCGACCAACTCAACGACACCGCATGGCGGCGCCACCAAATGCCGGCCTATCACCTAGTGCGTGAAGACAAGCGCGGGATCACACTCGTCAATATCGGGGTCGGTCCCTCCAACGCCAAGACAATTTGCGATCACCTCGCCGTGCTGCGCCCACACGCCTGGATGATGATTGGCCATTGCGGCGGCGTGCGCTCAACCCAAAAGATCGGCGATTTCGTCCTTGCCCACGCTTACTTGCGCGATGATCACGTGCTCGACAGCGTCCTGCCTCCTGAAGTGCCGATCCCACCCATCGCCGAGGTTCAGCTTGCGCTTGCCGGCGCGGCGGAAGAGGTTTCGGGCGTTCAAGGCGCCAATCTCAAGCAGCGCATGCGCACCGGCACTGTCGTTACGACTGATGACCGCAACTGGGAGCTGCACTACGCCAGCTCCGCCAAACGTTTCTCGCAGAGTCGCGCGATTGCCGTCGAAATGGAGAGCGCTACGATCGCTGCGCAAGGATATCGTTTCCGAGTTCCCTATGGGACGCTTCTGTGCGTTTCGGATAAGCCGCTGCATGGCGAAATCAAGCTGCCCGGCCAGGCCAACAAGTTTTACGAAGAGGCGATTGCCGCCCACCTTCAGATTGGCCTCGAAGCGGTGGCGCGATTGCGCGATGAAGGCGACCGACTGCACAGCCGCAAGCTGCGCGCCTTTAACGAGCCGCCGTTCCGCTAAGCTGCCCTGCCCTCCCAAAAGCCGGGACTCTACGCAGCCTTCAATGCGCAGAGCGCTAACCAAAGCGCTCGATAAGGCTCACCTATGGTTGGAGAGGTACGTCTTTTAAGAGCAGGGGTTGCAGAGCTCCTGACAACGGACACAGACCAACCGCAAGCCACGCCTGCATACAGCGAACTCGAGCAGCTTCGTGTGCGCGGCGTTGTGTTTCTCACGCTGGGTTGCTGGGCTGTCACGGGTCTCCTGATGATGTTGGCGCTCAAGGGCGGCTTGCTCGTCTTGCTGTTCGGTGTCTTCAGCGCTGGGCTTAACCTAGGCCCCTCGCTCATCATAAAAAGGCAAAGGAATGACGCTTTTGGGCGCATGCTGGTTGCGATTTCCGTGGCTGTTCAGCCCTCTCTTGCCATCATGGCTATGACAAGCAGCGGTTTTCCAAGCGACTCGCATCTTGGGTATTTTCTTGCCCTCGCCGCGCTTTCGATTCTTTGCGATATGGCCGCCATCTGGGCCGCAGCGGGGATTATCGTTGTCTATCACGCTCTTTCGATCTGGGTCTTTCAAGGTACGGTCTTCGCGGAGTCGACAAGCTCGCCGTTAATGATCATCTACAGTGTGAGGACGCTCCTCGTCGCGTGTGTGGCCTCGGTGATCATTCTCACCTTCAAGAATGTTCTGGAACGCCTTGAAGCGGCCAAGGCGAACAACGCGCGGCGGGCCGAACAGCTTCGCGATCAAGCGCAAGAGCTGGAGAGAGCGCTGACCCGCGCCAAGCGCGAGCGCGAAGAGCGCGAACGTATCGAACTTGAGCAAACCGCCGCAAGCAAGGCGCAAATCAAGCGGATCGCGCAGGAATTCGAAACCTCGTTCAGCGTGGTAACACAGGCCATCGGTCACTCTGCCACGACGCTTGATCGCACCACCAGAGCGATTGGCACGATCGCACAGGACGCGGGCGAAGGAGCCGCTGAGGTCTCCGATGCGGCCCAATCCGCCAGCAAGGCGGCTCACACGGTGGCCAAGGGTATCGCGGAGCTATCCACCTCAATCGCAAGCGTCGCCGTCAATGTCAGTCAGCAAAACGAGTTGACGTCCCGTGCGACCGACCGTTCGGCAAGCGGCGGCGAAGCGGTCGGGGGCCTGGCCCAGCACACGCACACGATCGGTGAGGCGACCCGCGCCATTGTCCGCATCGCCGAAAGGACAAATCTGCTATCGCTCAACGCCGCTATCGAAGCCGCAAGCGCCGGGCCAGCGGGACGCGGTTTCACAATTGTTGCGCAGGAAGTGAAAGCGCTGGCGAGGCAGGCGAGCGAAGCGGCGACCGAGATCGACGCCTTCCTCAAAGGAGTCAAATCCGGCACTCTGGAGGCCGAGCGAAGCTTTGAAGCGATTGAAAGCGCTGTTGGAGAGCTGGTCGAAGCGGCTATCGCGATCCGCTGGGATGTTGAAAACCAGCGTAAGTCGGCCGACATGATGGAGATGTTCGCGCGGCACACGGCCGAGGGCGTGGGAGCCATGGCCGATCGCAGCAAAGCGCTCGCCAGCACGGCGGCGTCGGCTCAAAAGCTCTCAACACAGTTGGATACGACCACAACCGCGTTGATGCGCCAAGTGAGCGAGCTGGAGCAGTCCGCCGCGCATTTTGTCGAGAGCCTCAAAGCGAGTTAGCGCAGTCCCGCTGGGTTCTCTGCGGGCTTTGTCACATCCGCAACTGGGCTATCGGCGTCATCATCCGCAAACGCTGTCTCGCGAAAGTCGCCCGCAATCGTGATGAAACGCTGCAAAGCGTTTAGAAACACGGTCGTGGGCACGCCTTCGCGCCGGGTCAAAATAGCCCACTGCATAACGGGATCGCCGTCCGAATCGCGATAGACCGAGACATATTTGTTGTTCAGATTGGCCGAAGCCACAGCCGCATCGGAGATCGGAGTGTCGCGGTCCCACCAGGTCGAAAGAATGAGCGTTTCACAATAGTCGGGCACCGCTTCGTCGCAATCCGAAAACCGCACGATGCTGTTGCCATCATAGGCTTTCACCTGAATGTAGGCCGCTGTCCCATCTTCATCGCGCGGGAAGAACTCTGTGTCGTACCCGGCTTCTTGAACCGCTTTGACGACGCCAGCGGGATTGGTGGCGCTCACCATAGCGGCGGTGTCCGATTGCGCTGCGGCTGGGCAAGCGCAAAAACCAAGCGCGACAAACCCGAAAGGCCGCGCCCAGCGTTGCAATTTCGTCTGTTTCATACAATGCCCCAAATACGACGTAAGCCTTTGCTTCACAGCACTTTAGGAGCATCGCCTAAGGCTTGCCATAGGAAAAACGCTCCAAAATCAGCGCCAGGATCGGACCGAAGAGAGCGACCAGGAAGGTTACGACTTTGGCCGGACCCATCTTGGACGCGATCCCGGCAAGTGTATCGCTGCCTTCAAAGCGCATGAGCTGAATGAACTGGAGAATTGTCTCGACATAATCGGTCACCAGAAACACAAGCGCTGCCGCAAGCGTGATCAAGCCCAGCGCTTTAAGCAGCCACCCGTCACGCGCGCGGAAGTAGAGCCCGCCCAAGGCGGCGCCGACCCCGTAAATTCCGATGAAGATCAGATCGGTGATCATCGCAAGACGCGCTTGGCTGGTAAGTCCCGCCGTCTCCCAGGCCTGTTGAATAGCGTCAACGCTGGCGGCGTCGGGCGCGGCCTGATGGTCGAGAATGCCCCCCGGAACCGCGTCAATCGCGAGCGGCGCGTGAAAGGTCAATGAGACCGCAAAGACGGCCAGACCGCCCAGCCACCCGATCAAGAACGCCTTCTTGCCGACCATTATCTTTCCCCCAGAAACTCAGCGATCGCTTCCCCAAGATCGGGTTTCGTGACGCTGTTGAGATGCGTGCCCGGCACCTCTGTGTAGACCGCATTGGGTAAACGCTGCGCCAGAGCTCGCGCTGAGCCGTTGTCCTGATCTTCATCGCCGCAGATCACAGCGGTTGGCATGGAGATGTTGGCAAGCGCAGCCAGGTCGAAGGCGTCCGTTCCATCCAGCAACCTGCGGGCCGCGGCGCGGTCGACGCCTTGCGATTTGAGAAAGGTGCGCGCGACATAAAGCGGGCTGCCGGGCTTGATCGTGTCAAACTCATCGATGACGCGCTTGAAATGCGCGGCGCGCCGCTCCCATTCGGCGAGCCCTTCAAGCCCCATACCGCACGCGGCGAGCCTAGCCGGGTGCAGAACACCGTTCGCCACCGCGTGTAAAGCGGTGCGCGCGCCCAGCGAAAAGCCGACGAGGTCGTATTCTCCCTCTTCCAGGCCCAAATGATCGACTAACGCGACGGCGTCACGCACCAGCACACCGGGCGGATAGGAGCTGGCCTCATGCGGCGCTTCGCTTTCGCCGTGCACACGGAAATCGAGCATGATCGCTTCGAACCCGGCCTTGGCCAGCCGAGTCGAATGGCCCCATTTGATCCAGTTCATATGCGCGCTGGAGAACAGGCCGTGGAGCAGCAGCACGGGCCGCCCTTCCCCTTCGCGGTGAAAGGCGAGACGGGTGCCATCAAAGCTTTCGAACATCGTCGATGTCATCTCTGTGTTCATGCAGCCCATCCCAACAGGTCTTTCCATTCCTCAAGGCTTTGCGGCTGCGTCTCCCATTGAGGCAAGCCCTCAGGCAGATCGATCCACGAGGCCTTTCGCTTCACCCAGATATTGGCAACCAGCGGGATCGCGCCCAGCTCATCAAACGAGCCGCCTTTGACGGTGATCCATGCGCGCCCACCGCGGCCCGAATGGAAAACACGAGAGCCACATTTGGGACAGAAATGGCAATCGGTGATCCCCCCGCTGTCGGTCGGCCGTGACCAGACAAGTGTCTCTCCGGTCAAGACGAAGTCCTCTTCGCGCACGGGTACGGACATACCAAAGGCGCTGGCCGATTGCTTCTGACATTCACGGCAATGGCACGCGTAGCCGACCAGAGCATCGACCTCGACGGTGTAACGCACCGCCCCGCATTGGCATCCGCCGGTAAAGATCAAGGCCGCGCCCTCACCGCTTCACAAGCCCCTTTTGCTCCATACGCCATTTGGCCATATCGAGACGGTCCTGACCAAAGAAGGGTTCGCCGTCAAAGACGAGCGTGGGAACACCCCAATGCCCAGCCGCCTGCAGCGCGTCCTGGTTGGCCGCGATCTCGGCGTCGAGGGCAGCGGCATCACGCGCCGCTTCGGCGTCGAGTTCGGTTAGGTTGAGCCCAGCACGGATTGCCGCTTCGGCAAGGTGGTCGCCTTCGTGCCAATTGTCGACCGCGCCCGAAAAAATGACCCGCGAAACCTCATCGGCAAAAGCCAGGCCCTTCTCTCGGCGCACCGCCGCCTGACCGATCCGACACACCCGGCGGATAAGCGGCTGCTCGGTTGCGATCTCTCCCGCGTCGCGCGCTTGCACGACAGGATCGGGACGCGGCCAGCGGATCGGAATACCCAGATACTCGCCGCAGCGCATCGAATCTTTGACGATATAGCGCGGCGCAGCTGGGTTTCCTGTGAACAACAGATCGGGATCACGCACCGCAATCGGCCAGACGATGCGCAAGGCAATGTCGACAGTGTATTGCTCCGCCATGGCCCGGTAGCGGCCTATCGCAAGATAGGAATAGGGCGAGCGAAAGCTGAAATACAGATCGGCGGAAAGTGGCATCAGGCCTCCTCAGACAAAAGCTGCTAGCGGAAAAAGCACTGCGCGCCAGCGTAGAGCATGACCACCGCATCGCCTTCGAAGAACCCGCCCGTCGCGTTGCCAAGCGCGAACTCGTCGCCCAGCGTGCTGCCTTCAATCGCCGCAAAGCCCTTGGCGTCCTGCGCGGCGCTGCGCTCGGTGCCGATCTGAACATCGCCCAAGACACGCACGACCTCCGACCCATCGCGCGAATTCCATCCCACAAGGTTGCCGCGCTGGAAGTTCAGAATCAGCCCGCCGGAATATTCGATGAACTGCATTTCGCCAGGGCCGCATTCCGGGTTCTCGCTGACGCTGGCTGGCTCTCCCAAGATGGGCTGCAGCGCGGCCTCGACTTCCATCCGCCCGGCGGCGAAATAGAACGCCTCCGATCCCGCAACAAGGCCCTGCCCACGCAGCATGACTTCGCCTTCCGCCACGTCTGGGGCGCTGGGCCGCAGAGGCTCCTGTCCGGGCGGCGAAACACCGTTGTCGCATGCGGTAAAAGCAAGCGATGCCAATAAAGCCAGTCCAAGGCGTCTCATGCTCCGTCCTTCTTCCTTGTGGTGTTGGCCCCTCGGGTGTTGCGAACCAAGAGGTACAGCGCGGCCGAAACCGAGCCAGCAAAAGCGAGAGCCATGTCTTTCTGCGCGTCCCACATATCGCCCTGTTGGCCGTTATAGGCCTCGACATTGGCCGGGGCCAAGATGATCGAAAGGCCCCATTCAAACACCTCATAAAGAGCGCTCAGGGCGAGGACAAATTCGATCCCGAGATAGAGCGAGAGCTTGAAGCTTATACCCGCTTTTCGGCGAAAGAGCTCGGCAATGGGCGCGACCATCAGCGCGCCAAAGGCAAGATGCGCGAAGCGGTCATAGTGGTTGCGTTCCCAGCCCATGAGCGGGTTTAGCCCGGCACCCAAAACCGCTTCAAACCATGTGTCGTAGGGCGTGTTGGTGTAGGTGTAGCGTCCACCGACTGTGTGTATCGCCAGAAAGGCAAAGAGGCACATCCACGAAGTGTCCGACAGGTCCAAGCGCTTAGACAGCCAAGGAAAGGCCAGCAAAAACAGCAAAGTGGGCATGTGATGGAGCACGGCCACCTGCGGATAAGGCTGGCCGATTTGCGCTAAGCCAAGCCCGACGAAACCCAGGACCCACATCCCGCGTTGCACACGACTGAGGTCGCGCCAAAAAGCCAAAGACTTAGCCCTTCTGAAGGTGCCGACGCCCGAGAAGCTCGGCGATCTGCACCGCGTTGAGCGCGGCACCTTTGCGCAAATTGTCCGAGACGCACCACAGCGTAAGGCCGTTCTCAACCGTCGGGTCTTCGCGCACACGGCTGATATAGGTCGCGCTGTCGCCGGCGCTTTCGACCGGGGTGACGTAGCCTTCGTCTTCGCGCTTATCGATCAGCATGATGCCCGGCGCTTCGCGCAAAATTTCCTGGGCCTGGGCCGCACTGATCTCGTTCTCGAACTCGATATTCACCGCCTCAGAGTGGCCGACAAAGACCGGCACGCGCACGCAGGTGGCGTTCAGTTTGATCTTGGGGTCGAGGATCTTCTTGGTCTCGACCATCATCTTCCACTCTTCCTTGGTCGAGCCATCTTCCAGGAAGACGTCGATATGCGGGATGACGTTGAAAGCGATCTGCTTGGTGAACTTTGCGGGCTCCACCGGATCGCCCACAAAGATCGCGCGCGATTGTTCGAACAGTTCGTCCATGCCCGCTTTGCCCGCACCTGAGACGGATTGGTAGGTCGAAACGACCACGCGCTTAATCGTCGCGGCGTCGTGCAGCGGCTTAAGCGCCACGACAAGCTGCGCGGTCGAGCAGTTGGGATTGGCGATTATGTTGCGCTTGGCATACCCGTCGATCGCGTCCGGGTTCACCTCTGGCACGATCAGCGGCACGTCGGGGTCCATGCGGTAGAGCGAGGAATTGTCGATCACGACGCATCCCGCCGCCGCCGCCTTGGGCGCGTATTCCTTGGCCGGGCCAGAGCCGGCTGCGAACAGAGCAATATCCCAACCGGCCCAATCGAAATGCTCGATATTCTTGCATTTGAGCATTTTGCCGCTGTCGCCGTATTCGACCTCGGTTCCCTGCGAACGCGAGGACGCGACCGCCGCGACCTCATCCGCCGGGAACTCACGCTCAGCCAGGATCTGCATAACTTCGCGTCCAACATTGCCGGTCGCACCCACAACGGCCACCCGATAGCCCACTTCACACACTCCAAATCAAAAGCTGTTTGCGCATCGCGCGCTGCCGCGCTTATCCCGGCTTGGCAAGCGTTAACGCGCGAGAGGGAACAAATGGATACGCAAAGCTGGCGCGACAAGGCGCGTTACTTCGAGTTTGAAGGCCACCAGATCGCCTATTGGACCGGGGGGAACGACAAAGCGAAGCCGCTGCTGCTGGTGCACGGTTTTCCGACCTGCGCCTTCGACTGGAGCCAAACCTGGCAGGCGTTGGGTGCCAATCACCGGCTTATCGCGTGTGATATGCTGGGCTTTGGCCTTTCCGATAAGCCTAGAAACGGGTTCGCCGGCAAAGGCTACACGATCCACTGGCAGACCGACCTTCAGGCCGCGCTGCTTAAGCGTCTCGCGATCCGCGATTTTGACGCGCTGGTGCACGATTACGGCGTCTCGGTGGGGCAAGAAATGCTGGCGCGCCAACAAGACGGTTTTGGCTTTGAGGAATTGGGTCAGTGCCTGTTCCTCAATGGCGGGATTTTTCCCGATCAGCACCGGCCGGTGACGATGCAGAAGATCGGTGTCTCGCCCTTCGGCTTTCTCTTGGGTCTCCTGATGAGCCGCAGAGCGTTCGGTAACAGCTTTTCGGCCGTCTTTGGCCCGCAGACCAAGCCCAGCGAAGCTGAGCTCGATGCGTTTTGGGACTTTATCCGCCACAAGGATGGCCATCGCATCACGCACACGCTGCTCCACTACATCGCGGACCGTCGCACACATAAAGAGCGCTGGGAGCGCGCGCTGCGCAGCGCGGAAGACCGGGTTGGACTGATCAACGGCGCGCTCGATCCGGTCTCCGGCAAGCACGCTTACGACAAATGGCGCGACGTCGTGCCGAACGCGCGGCATCACCTGCTGCCCGATATTGGCCACTACCCGCAGGTCGAAGCGCCCGAGCGGGTCGCCGCCAAAGCTTTAGAGTGGCTCGGCGGCTGAGCCGCTTGGCTCTTACTCCGGCGGTGTCACCCCATGGCTTTCCAGAAAGCGGAAGATCGAATTCCACATATGCGGAGAGATTTTCGGCCCGCCCACGCGGTGCGTGTAGCCGGGATAGAGCATCATCTCGAAGGGAACATTGCCTTCCTGCAACACGCTGATCAGCTCTGAGGAGTTTTCGAACACCACATTGTCATCGGCCATGCCGTGGATCAGCAGCAACGGATCGGTGATCTTGGTCGCCTCGGGGATCGCGCTGGCTTTGTCATACGCCTCTGGCACCTCGCGAGGGTCCCCCATAAAGCGTTCGGTGTAGTGGGTGTCGTAAAGCTCCCACTTGGTCACCGGCGCTCCTGAGACACCGGCTGCGTAGAGGCCCGGATCGGCCTCCAGCTGCTTCAAGGTCATATAGCCGCCATACGACCAGCCATAGATCGCGATTTTGTCCGCATCGACATAGTCGAGCGTCTTGAGGAACTGCGCGCCCACCTTCTGATCGCGCACTTCGATGCCGCCCATGGCGCGGTAGATGGGTTGTTCGAAATCGACCCCGCGATTGGCCGTGCCCCGGCCATCAAGCGCGAAGTAGACATAGCCCTTATCGACAATCGCCTGCGCCAGCGCGCCGCCCCACCCTTTGTCAACGATCTGCGGACCAGGCCCTGAATAATGGTAGTAGAAAACGGGATAGGTCTTACCCGGCTCCATCTTCGGCAGCATGATCATGTAGTGCAGATCGGTGCCATCTTCCGCTTTCACGATGCCGTATTCGGGCGTCACGTGTCCCAACACATACGGCTCATAGGGGTGGCCCTCACCAATTGCGTTTTCTTCGATCCAGGTGAGGCGCTTCCCCCGATCATCGGCGAGATAACTCTGTGGAGGCTGGTTGGGCGCCGAACGGTAGACGATCATCTGCTGGCCCGATTTGTCCATCGCCGCGCTGTTCGAGTAGGCGGGGTCGGAAACCAGGCTTGGCGGGTTTCCCCCGTCGAGATAGGTTTTGTAAATCTGCTGTGAGAGCACATTGGTGGTTTGCTGAAAAAACATCTCGCGCGTGTCTTGGTTGACCCCAACAAGCGACGTCACGGGTTCATCGCCAAAGGTCAGCCGGGTCCACGTGGTGCCGTCAAAGCGATAGAAATGCCCCGCACCGCTGCGTTCCGACCACCAGAGCAGCGTTCCGTCATTCAAGAATCGGTAATTGTCGGAGAGGTTGATCCAATAGTCCTCGCGCGCGGCGCTTTCGGTGAACCAGACCGTGCTCTCGCCTGTGGCCGGATCGACCTTTAGCATATCGAGAACGGTCTGCTCGCGGTTTTGCCGCTGGACATAAATCGCGCTGCTATCGGGCGCCCAATTGACACGGGCAACGTAGATATCGGTCTCTTCGCCCAGGTCGATCTTGACCTTGCCTGAGCCATCGGGCTTCATCACGAACAGCTCAACAAGCGCGTTGTCAGAGCCTGCCACTGGATAGCGCTGATCGAACACCTTTGTGCCCGTTGCGCCAATGGCTGCGCGCGTGACTATCCCGACGGGGCTTTCATCGGTTCGCTGGACGACAAGGCCGCTGTCGTCGGGGCTCCACCAATATCCGGTGAGCCGACTCATCTCTTCTTGCGCGACGAATTCCGCTTCGCCCCAACGGATTGTGTCCTCTTCCTTCGGTGTGATCGGTGCGGGCTCTTCGCCCACTTTTCCGACCCATAACTGGCGATCGCGAACAAACGAAACATAGCCCGACTGGCTGGAGAGTTTGGGATTCAGTTCGCTTTCTTCCGTGTCTGTCAACCGGGTGACCGACCCATCGAGCCGCGCGAAATACAGATCGCCATCGAGCGGCACCAGCACGCCCGAGCCATCGCTGGCCCACTGGTAACGGATGATGCCTTTAAGATTGCCAACCCGCGCGCGCTCGCGCTGCATCTTCTCGTCTTCGGAAAGCTCGCGGCCACTGCCCAGCTTTTCGCTGTCCACCAATATGCGCCATTCGCCGCTCGCAATATCAAAGCCCCACAGCTCGTCGCGCTGCGAGTCTCTCTCCCGGTTGCGCAGGATCGTCAGATATTTGCCATCGGGCGAAAGCTGCACACCGCGTGGCACCGGCCCGTTCAGCGATGGGGAGGCAAAAACGCGCTCAAACGAAAGGACGGGATCAACGATATTCACGTTGGCGCTCACCGGTTCTTGCCCCAAGGCTGGGCTTGCGAGAACGGCGAAAGCGGCGATGAAAAGTGAGCGCATAGCAATGTGGTTTCCCCAAACGAAAAAAGCGCCCCGGCATAGACCGGAGCGCTTTTTTGTCAAAACCGTTTGAGCGCGGTTCAGCTCTTGGGAGCGTTGTCCCGGCGTTCCGCAATACGCGCGCGCTTACCGGTGCGGCCGCGCAGATAGTACAGCTTGGCACGACGCACGACGCCGCGGCGGACCACGGTGATCGAGTCAACGATCGGCGAGTAGAGCGGGAACACACGCTCCACACCTTCGCCAAAGCTGATCTTGCGCACGGTGAAATTGCTGTTGATGCTGCGGTTGGAACGCGCAATCACAACGCCTTCGAAGTTCTGAACACGCTCGCGCGTGCCTTCGATAACCTTCACGCCGACACGCACAGTGTCCCCGGCGCGAAATTCGGGAATCTCTTTGGTCACCTTGCCGATTTCTTCGGCTTCGATTTGCTGGATCAGGTTCACTGGTCCG
>ERZ1740065.2086-NODE-2086-length-12359-cov-3.701967_pt1 | contig 12359 bp, 12 predicted proteins | sample MGYA00581738_ERZ1740065 | MGnify/ENA primary metagenome ERZ1740065 (study PRJEB43018, sample SAMN04849749) | marine metagenome | isolation source: floating plastic debris | place: Pacific Ocean | collected 2008-09-01 | study: EMG produced TPA metagenomics... | reverse complement strand
GCCATTCCCACACTGTCTCGCCTTCAATGTGGCAGCAACAGCCTTTTGGCATATCGTCGATTATCTCCGTGCGGAACGCGCGTGCGAGCTCCAAGACGATGATGAACTCTTGCGGTAGGGCGGCTGGATCGTCACGCCAATGCGCCTCGGTATGCAGGAGCGCGTCGCGGTATGCGGTGTTCCGAGTGGGCGCTTTTGATGACTGTAGGAAGCTATACAGTATGTCGGCGGCAATGCGATTTCGATTCTGGTTTTGCTCGCAGCGTCCCCACGCGTCTCTGCGATCTTTGTTTCTCGAAAAGTGAGGCTCTACGTTGGTTTGAATGATTCCCCGTGCATTCGTCCAACATGTAATTGATGAAGCTGTTCCGTTCGTGCCCTTCTTGGCTCCGTCTTCAGCGGACGTGGAGCGGACCTCTATGCCCTCAGATCCCAGCATTGTTTTCCCCGTACTATTCCATAGTTGTTGTCGCAGACATAACTTTCATGACATGCCTATACACTTTCATCTAGTCGCTGGCGGGAGTGTGACGACTGTCACTGAATTTTTATGGTTGTTGTGCCCCGTTTACGTTTAATTCGACGTTAGCGAAGGCTTCCAATGGTGTCAATGGAGCATTATAGGAAATATACTAATTTGAACTACACGAATTCACGCCATAGTGGTATAGTCTGCACCGCTCGCGGCGTGACGAATAAATCTGTCACAGATCCGTCAACAAGGTCGGCCTACAACAAGCTCAACAATTGCTGACGCGTCCACGCAGTTTCTAACAACCTGGGTAGGGAAATAGTCGACAAGATGGCTAGCGCGGCTCAACAGAACAGAACGGTACAACAAATCCCAATGCCCCCAGAGGTCGATCAAGCGATCAAAACCCTCGTCGCGAACGGAACGCATGACACTATGGCGGATCTGTACGATCACGCCATTACCTGGTTCTGGAAATCCCGCGCCAAGAAGACGTTCAATTTCTACCTGGCGTCGAACAAGCGCGGATAGTACAAGACGCTATGGAGCGATTCGAAGATCCTCGAGCGGGTTCGCGTGATCGCGGCGCGAGACGATACGTCTATCTCGCGGGTGATTTACACCGCGATAGTTCTCTACCTTGAGGACAAGGGTCTCTTCTAGCATTTGACAGTCCGGTCTTCGCCGGTTTACTTTCTCTCGAGATTATACGTTTTCCTATAATTTCAATGAGAGAGTGGAATGCAACCCACGGAGATGCGACAGGTCAAAATGGCCGAGTCGTTGCATGGCGACCTTAAGCAGTTAGCGCGGCGACGTTCCATCCTACTCCGCGAACTCTATGACGAAGCGATTCGTTGGTTCGCGGCACTTCGCAACGGTCGCAGCTACAACCAGTACCTCATCTCCCCCCGGGAAGGCGTTTACAAGTCCATGTGGATCACCACCGGGGTTGCGGAAGTCGCGACCGACATCGCGGCGCAAGACGGTGTTCCGCAGAACCGAGTCATCTATACAAGCCTGTTTTTGTTCTTCCAGGACCACTGTGAGGCCAGCAGTGTGGTGGTCGCGCCAAATGGGCGTGAAAACACTGTTGACCGCATTAGATGAAAACATATAAAGTTGACATCAAGCCGTCACGTTCAGTTTACGAGGAAGCGAACCGATGACCGACACACAAGCGTCAGCAACCCAAAAAACCACGAGTTTCTTGCAGGAATGCTCTTTGGTATCCGCATCGATTGGCTTTCCTTTTTTTTGGCATGCAAATTATATGAAAACCTGTAATTCCTTTGTTATTGCGCTACTGCTGCTCTCGCAGTCTGTATTCGCCGAAACCTCCGGCATCACGTACACCGTGCAGGGAGGCGATTGTCTCTCAGGGATCGCCAAAGCGCATTACCCCGACGCGACCGGGTACTACTTCGTCCTGCGCGCTAATCCACAGATTGTGGACGAAGACAAGATCGCAGTAGGCGACGACGTCTTCCTCCCGGGCCTGCGCAACGATGAGCTACTAGCAAGCATCGATCAGCGAGGATGCAACGCGGCGGCCAATCGTGCCGCTGGGATCACTTCTCAGAGAGAAGCCGATCCCCAGGTGGCGAGAAGCGCTGTTGAAAGCCCTTCTCGTGTCACTGACACGAGACCCAGCGTTGTGGCTAAACGCCGTGTCGCCACACAGGCGCGGACCGTGCCGGCGCCGATCGATCGCTCGAACCGGACCGTGGCGGTGAAGCCACGAGGCGAGCCCACCCGACCCGTTCGAGCGGCAGTGCGCCAGCCGCTCTTCGCCGTGGATGAGGAATACACGTCTGCGCCGCGAGTCGCGGCGCCACCAACAGGCGTTTCGTTTGCCGTCAATGCAATTGGTGCGGTCGCGCCAGGCGGTCAAAACGTACTTGTTCAAGAAGCCGACCAGAATTTCTATCTCGGACCTGCACCGGTACCGGTTGCGGGGCCGACCCAGGAAGAAATCCCCACGGACCTCGAGCGGGCGATCGCTTCGGGTTCAACCACCGGTTCCACTGGCGTTGGGAATCTCATCATTGACCAAGCGCTGTTCGCGCGTGAGCGCGCATCGGCCGGAGAAGACGAATGACTTTTCTGAACACTCTCGTTTCAAAGGCGGCGGTCGTCGCGCTCTACCTTTCTATTTCCTCACTCAGCGTGGCGGCCGCGGCCGATGACGAAGCAGAGTTCGTTGCGGAAGCGCAGGCTAAGTTGAAGGCGACCTTTCAGAACTTGATCGTGACGGATTTTCGGGAAGGCCCCATTCCCGGTTTGTTCGAGATGAACGTCGGTGGGCAAATCGTCTACTTCCACCCGGAAGAAGAGGTGCTCATCTTCGGCGAGGTCTTCAGCAAGGAAGGTCTGTCTCTGACGGCGCAGAGCAGATCGCGGACCGATAGCGAGCTCCACTCCGGCATTCCGACTGAAGAGGCGATCGTGATCGGCCCAGAGGACGGCGTTCCGATTATCGAGTTCACCAACCCAAACTGCGGCTACTGCCGTCAGTTGGACCAGTACCTCGCCGGCGTTGGCCAGCCGGTGAAACGCATCGTTTTCTTTGCGGTCCCGCAGGATCCAAGTGCCATCGCTCGAGCCGTCCACGTCGCGTGCAGCGACGACAAGGAAGCCGCCTTCCGAGAAATCTACTCGGGAGCCAAGAACGACGACTTTACTGTGTGCGAAGAGGGCCAAGCCCTTGTCAATTCGCATCGCGCCATATCCAGCAAGGCCGGCGTCCAGGCGACACCGACTTTGTATCTGGGTCGGACCCCTGTCCGGGGGTTTCGTAGAGACGCAATTGGTCAGTACATCACTGAGCAGCTGCGTTTGTTAGCAAGCAACTAGGAGAAATCATCATGAAGAAACTGCTCGCAACGCTCGGCTCGCTGAAGCGTCGTTCGATGCAAATGGTCGCGGTCGCCGGTGGTCTGTTCACCGCGTCTGTCGCGTCGGCCATCACCGCCCCGGCGGCCGGCTCGTTCGCATACGACCTCTACGACGTTGGTGTCAACGACGTTCTGCTCGGTGCCCCGGGCTTCGTCGGCGGCGTCATCATCATGGTCGTCGCGGCGATCAACCTGACCAAAAACTGGCTGATGTCTGTCGCCGGTCTGCTGGGCGGCGTCGTTCTGATGAACGCCGACACCATCACGGCCAGCATGGGCATGCTGATCTAGCCGGTCTGCGCCACGAGGAGAGGGTCAGCGACAATGGAAGAAAGAATGCCGGAATACTTGCACCTACCACTGCAAGTTCTGTGGTTCGACACGCCCGAACTCACACTCATCGCGATGCTCTACATCGTCGCGGCGATCCTGGGTGGGATCACGTGGCTTCTGTTGATCGTTGGCCCGATTCTCATGATTCCCTACAAGCGCTCGCAACCGCGAGGCTTCTTTTCGCACCTTCTGTACGTGTTCGGCTGGCAGCGCTACTCGGGCTACCCGCTCGCGGCACAGACAACCTTCTCGGAATAGGAGAGTGACGTGAGTGAAGCTGCTGCCAAAGGACACCTTCAGCCGGAGTCCAACCTGTTTGCTCAGAACCGAATGCTGAAGATCGGCTTTGTCGTTCTCATCGTTGCGACGCTCGCCAATGCATTCTCCGTTCACAGTCTGAAGAACGACATCCGCACTGTGGTTCTTCCGCCGTTCTCAGAGAAAGAGTGGTACCTGACAGGCAACGACGCGAGCGATGAATACGTCGCCGATCTTGGCCTACACGCTATTCAACTCGTTGGAACATGGACCCCTGGGTCCGTTCGCGAGCAACTCAATCAAGTCCTGCGCCTCGTGCATCCCGACTCGTACCCGCGGTATCGCGACGAGTTTAAAGACATCGCGGATCGCGCGCAACGCTACGCCAGTGTCAGCTTTGCTGTTCATTGGGAGCCAGGCCAAGACATCAAGCGTAAGGAAAACACGCTCACCATTCATGCAGTTCGTCGGCGTATCACCGGCGACCAGATTTCGAGGACCGAGCCAGTCACCTACACGATTCACTTCACGATCGAGGATGGACGCTTCTGGATTCGGGAAATTTCAGATGAGGTTGGAGGTCGAGATGCAGATCAACCACAAGCATAGCGGCGTGCGCCTGATGCGGATGCTCCTTGGAGCGCTTGCTCTTACCTGGTCGGTGTCGAGTCAGGCGGACGTCACCGTTTCGCCGGAGACCGTGACTGCGGTCGAGATGAGTAACACCGACGTCAATCGCGTGGTTTGCTCGAACGGCGTCATCAATGACGCTTTCTTTTCGCAAGAGAAGGGCGTCACCGTCACGAATAACGGCAACAGCGCGTTCGTCAAGTTTCTGATTAAGCGAGACGGTGTTAACCCGGACGTGTACGCAACAGCGAGGTCGGAGTTCTACATCGTCTGTGACGGGGCCGTTTACACGCTGATGGCTACGCCGAAAGAGATCGCGGCGCAGACGATCTGGCTTGCACCAGGTGCGCAGGAGCGCATTCAGCAAAACCTCGCGGAGTTCGGCCCTCAAGTCGAGGAAGACCGAGCGGTCTCGCTCACTATGGCCGTCCTGAAAGACGAGATCCCGGACAGCTACCGGGTTGCAGAGACGGCTTTCGAGAACATGGTCTGGTACGAAAACGTTGTTGGCTATTCGAAAGTCGCCAAGCGACGTGATGTACGTGTCGAAGGAATCGGTTTTACCGCAACCGAATACTGGATACAGCCGGATCGTGATCTCACCTTCGACGAAGGCATGCTTCTGAACGCGTGGTTCGGCGACTCGATCTTTGCAATCACATTTGACTCCCTGCAAGGGCGACAAGGCCGGATCACCCGCGCGTTTGTTGTGAACCGGAGCGCGAAATGAGCCCCGCAGATATCAAGGTAGGACCGGTCGATAAGGCGCGTGACTGGTGGGACGCCCAGACGCCCGAGAAGAAAACCGCGACGCTCAAGTATGGCAGCGGCGCAGCGTTGATCCTCGTTCTGATCTTTGCGTACTACGGTTCGGGCCGGGACGAACGTGTCGTTGAGGAAGTGGTCGAGGCACAAAGCATCACGCTTGGTACCGACATGATGGAGGACGACATTCGAGCCGAGGTCAACGCGCGTTTGGCGGAAGCGAACCAGAAAGAAGAGGACACCAACCTTCGTCTGGCGGCGCTTGAGAACCTCGCGGCGCAGCTTGGGAAAGTCGAGATTCCAACCTCGGACGCTACCAGCGTCGAACCTGAGCCACCGCTTGATCCGCGCGACCCGTACTCGGGTGTGAATCAACCGCGTTCGCCATACCCCCCAGCTCCCGCCGTGTTTCCGCAACAGGCGGTCTTGACGGAGGCGCCGCCCGTTGAGGTTCAGCTGATCGGCGCGGTAAGTCGCAGTACAGGCATCCCGATGGATACCTCGGCGGATGAGGATCGCTCAAAAAAAAAGACAGAGTTCCTGATGCCTCCGGGCTTTATGGAATCGAAGCTATTGTCCGGGGTGGAAGCCCCAACGACCGGGCAAGGGACAGAAGACGGCGAGCCCTTGATGTTCAGGGTTCAGGCACCGGCGGTTCTACCAAACGACCTTAAGGCAGATCTCAAAGGCTGCTTTGTTGTCGGCAACGCCTATGGTTCGTTGGCTCGCGAACGGATCATGGTCCGCCTCGTCAGCTTGCACTGCGTCGCCCTGGACGGCAGTGGCGTCATCGATGTCGAGATCAAAGGCTTCGTCACTGGGAAGGACGGCAAGAAGGGATTGCCGGGTGTTGTCGTGACGAAGATGGGCGCTCTCATCGCTCGCGCGGCCGCGGCAGGGATCGCAGATGGCATAGGCCAAGCGGTCACGCTTGAGTCGGTCACCCAAACGGTTAATCCCCTCGGAGCCACCAACGTTGTCGATCCTGACCGTGCGCTTCAAGCAGGCATCGGGCAGGGCATCAAAACGGGCTCGGAGAAGATCCAGGAGCTCTACCTCGAACTCGCACGTCAGTCGGGACCGGTCATTGAATCTGGCGCCTCGGCGGACAGCACGATTGTGATTCAAGAAGCAGTCGTTCTTGAAATCAAAGACTGGAGGAACACAGGCAATGCACTTCTCTAAAGCAATACTACTGATCGCGCTCGTGGCAACCGCGGGTTGCAGTGTGACGCCGTACCGAAACGATTTTGCCTGCGCCCTAAAGGACGACTACGGCAAGTGTATCGATATGGCCGGCGCGTACGAGGAGGCGGTCACAGGCCGCGACAGCGGCGCGCCTCGCCTATCGAAGAAGGGCAGGGCAGTCGTGCCGGTTACGACGCCCGTGGGTGTCTAGGCGAGCCCTACGGCGGCGCCGGTCCAGTCCAGTCCCGACTCGGCCGTTCTCGCGGTAAGCGCGGCGGCCGATGAATTCGGCGCCTACCGCGCTGCCGTGTATCAGCAGATGCGCGGAATGCTGACAAACCCAACCGCCCCGATGATTCGTCCAGCACGGACTGTGCGAACGCTCATCATCAGCTACGAGAATCGCCAGAACCGCAACCGGCTCTACATGCCGCGATACGTTTTCAGTATTTCCGAGGAGTCGCAGTTCGTGATGGGCGAGTACCTCAACCGCCGAAGCGACCTCGTGCCGGCGGCGGTTGTTCAGGTCAGCGAAGACTCAATGCAGAAGGACGTCCACTAATGAGTGCGATCCCGGAAGACATTCGACCGAACCTCGCCGACCAGGAGCCCGAGATCCGGCGAGAGCGTCGTCGCTTCGTTCATCCGGACCATGAGGCCGTTCCGGGTCTTCCGAAAGCGGCGGAGGCCAATGAGGCCAACACGTCTTTGTGGCGTAAGGCGCGCGACTGGGTGTTCGGCGAAAACGGCGGTGCCAGGTACTCAGATCTAGAGAAGCTGACAGATCGAAAAGGTCTGTCGGATTACCTTCCCTGGAAACTCTATCGGCGGGAAGACGACGCGTATCTCATTGTGAATAACACTGTGGGCTACTGCTGGGAATGCACACCGGTGGCGTTCGCGGGGCTTGATGAAGTCAAGCAGATCGAGTCGCTCATACGCGCTGATTTTCCGAAAGATACCGTTATCCAGTTCATCATGTACGGCGACCACGACGTCACTGGATTCGTGGACGCGTTCAAGCGCAACAAGACTCGCGATGACGAGTTGGTTCGAAAGAACATCACCGAGAACAGCAACTATCTGGAGCGCGGCGCCGAGGGGATCGATTAGTGCCACAATATCCCGCTACGCAATTTCCGGTTGTTCGTCACCCTCTACTCGAAGAATGAGCTGACGGAAGACATTATCTCGATCACTGAGGAGATGTTGACGGGTGCTCACTTGCAGCCTCGCAAGCTGCCGGTAGAGGGTCTTGTCGCGTTTATGCGAAATCTTCTGAACGGTCGAAAGTTCGGTGGTTCGATCGGCACGTTTGATGAATCGCTGCCGATCCGCAAGCAGATCATCAACGCCGACACTGACATAGACTTCAGTCGTCAGCCATACCGAATCGGCAACATGCACGCGAAGTGCCTGACGCCGAAGGCCAACCCTAAGCGCGTGGACCCGCTCAAGGCGAATACGCTCCTTGGCGGTTTCCGCGGCGTAGCGGAGGACGCGGAGCAGATCGGCTCTCCTTTCTTGTGGACGTGTTCGATCGTTTTCGACGATCTGAAGTTCACGCTGCACAACAAGGCCTCTCTGACGATGACTCAGAAGAGCGGCGGCTCATTCGCGGCGGCAATCGCGCGGCGGACCGAAGAATTCGGCTGGGCGCTCGACAAGTTCGAATCGGACCGGTTCGTCACGGTGGTACCGACGTTCTGGATCTTTGACGAAGACGCCAAGCGACTTCGTGACAGCGCTTCGCGGGTTAAGCGCATCTGGGAGTCGAAAGACTTCGTGATGCAGGAAGAGTCCATCCTTAGCAAGATTCTTCTGATTGCGTCGCTGCCCTTCGGTCTCTACACCGACAACGGGAACGTGTCGAAGATGGAGCGCTCGTTCGTTGCGCACGCGGCGGCCGTGGCGCGTTATGTTCCCATCCAGGGCGACTTTCGCGGCGCGAGTGACCCGGTACTAGCTTTCATCGGCCGTAAGGGCCAGCACATCGGCATCGATGTCTTCGACAAGCGCTCGAACAACCACAACTTCATCGTCTCGGCCGAGTCGGGGTCGGGCAAATCGTTCACGTTGAACAATCTCTGCGGCAACTACTACGCCACGGGCGCGATGATACGAATCGTCGATATCGGCTACTCGTACCAGAAGCTCTGTAGTACCTGTTCAGGTCGCTTTATGGACTACGGCCGAGAGCGGCCCGTCACGAATCCGTTCATGGTCACAGCGAAGGATGCGGAGGACGAGGAGCGGAACAAGGTAGCGGCCGCGAACATCGTCGCAGAAATGGCCTATTCCGCCTCCGGTGGGAGCCTGTCGGAAACAGAGTGGACGCTCATCAAGGCGGCGGTCGAATCGACGATTAAGTCCGGAAACGTGGAGCGTGGTATCGACTACGTGGGCGAGTTCCTCCGGGAATTTCCGAAGCTTGCGACGGATATTGATCCTTCAGAAGATCTGGAATTCGCACGGACGCGAGCGCAGGAGCTTGCGTTCAACTTGCGCGATTTCACGAGCAAGGGTCAGTACGGGGAGTACTTCAACGGCCCGTCAACCTTTGCCATCGCGAGTGACGAGTTCGTGGTCCTCGAGCTCGACCAACTCAAAGGGGTCAAAGAGCTCTTCACAGTTGTCGTCATGCAGGTCATGAACAGCGTGACGCAGGATCTCTACCTCTCGGATCGCGGCGAGCGCCGCTTCATTCTGTTCGAGGAAGCAGCATCATTCCTTAAGCAGAATGGCGCTCATGATTTGAGTCGTCTCGCCACGATGATCGAGGAAGGGTTCCGTCGCGCACGCAAGTATCGAGGTAGCTTTGGCGTCGTACTCCAGTCCATGGTCGATCTGGATAGTTTCGGTTCCATCGGCGATGTGCTTGTCAACAACGGGGCGTACAAGTTCATGCTCCAAGGCAAGGACTACGCGAAGGCGATCGATCTTGGGCTGATCGACTACGAAGGTTTGGCAGTCGATCTGCGCACTTCCATCCGCAACAACAAGCCGCGCTACTCAGAGTTGTTCTTGGACACGCCTTTCGGTGCTGGCATTGGACGATTGGTGGTTGACCCGTGGAACTACTGGGTTAACACGTCGGACGGTGGCGACATCGCCAAGTACATGCAGCTTCGCGAGCAGGGCAAGACGCCGATTCAAGCGATCAGCGATCTCTCCGGAATACCGGTGTCATGAGACGTGTGGCGCTCACTGCACTTGTGGCCCTTGCGTCGTCTTCTGCGCTAGCAGATCCAGACGATGTAGCGGCGGCGCGTGCGTCGGCCGATGCCTTTCAGCAGCACGCCGGAAGCGCCCAGCAGATTCAGGACAACCTGACCAACCCATTGCTCTCGCAGGAATCGATGATTGCGGTCGATGGAACGGACTTCGAGGCGCAGTTGATGTGCCACGAAGAAAACGCGTTCATGGAGGTCTTCATCGCGCCTTCCGGTACAGGTGACGTTGGCCAGATCAACATCCAGTACGACACCAACTCCGATGGGACGTTTGACGCGCTCTACAGCGCGCCGATGCATGCCTCTGGCGTTTGCGCGAACGGTATCGTGAGCTGCACACCGGGGACTTGGTCGCACTGCCAGCCGTTCGAATGGGCGGCGGACGATTCGAACAACCTGACTCTCGAACCAACCGGACTCAATCAATTAGGTGGCTGCTACTGTGTGAACAATCACTGCGGCGCCGGTCTGTTGGTGAACAACCTCGACACAACGGTCGCGGCGATCGGCGGCGGTGCAGCGGCCGCGATCGGAGCGAACAACGCCTATTACGCGATCACTAAGGTGTTCGTGGACGGTCCCATCGCCCGTTACTTCGGGCAAGACACGACTCAGTGCGGTGCAGCGGGCCCCGTTGGGATGACGGCGTACGTGGATAATCCGACCGCTCTCACGGCGGATGCGGCGGCTATCACGGCAACCGATGCTGTTTACGATCTTGTCTCTACGTCGCCGGCGGCCACTCAGAGCGATGTGTCAAACGTCAGTTGTCAGATCAATCGCTCGGTCTATATGGATGAAGTCACCATTGACGACATCATCGATTACAACGGCGGAACGGGCGCCGTAGCGCCATGCGGACCGAACTGTTTGCAGCTGATCCTCGGTCAAATAGGGAATAACTACTGGGGTCCGGCTTCCTGCTCGATGTACGAGCACAATGTTGAATTCAACGTCCTCCGGCCGGACCGGGTGGTGAGCGCCAGGCTTACTCAAGCCGTGTGGGATGACTGGATTCAGGTTCGCGCCAATTCCAGCTTGATCTGGAGCGGACCAAATACGTGGACCGGCATGGGCAATCCGCCGGGTTCTTGTGAGCTTTCCAATAGCTGGAACCAGACGATGAACGTCGATTTCACGTCTGTACTTCAGGGCGGTGGTCTCGTCGACTTCAATATTCGCGGCGCTGTTGCCGGCTACGGCGAGGGAGACGCTTACGCGCAAGTCAACGTCGATACAGAGTGCGAGCTGTCAGACGACATCATCCTCGACGGGTGCCAGGCGTATCAGGAAGATCCGGATTGCTCGCTGCGCGCTGAGACCGTCGACGGCGTTCAGACGTTCCAGAACTATCAAGGCACAGGGCTTTCGCCACTGCCGTCATCGATCACGGTAACGGGCGCCGGATGTTCCGAGGTGGTCACTCGTGATTGGTGGCAGAAGCAACGCAGCTATTCGTGCGTCACCAACAGTCAGTACGAATTCAGCGAAGCCTTGGAGCGTAAGTCGTTCATCGAAGAGAGCGCGACGCCGACGGCGTACTCCGATCAGATCATCGATCCCGACACAGGATCTTACCTCGTCGCCAATGGTGACATGTTCCTTCTCGATGAGGTGTCCGTTGCCGCATGTCCGCAAGCGTGCAAGACGCGGCGTCCTCGCGCGCGAAACGACGTCGGCCGGTCTGGCGTCGTCAGCGAAACCAGTACAAGTCCCGCAACCCATGATGTCCTCTATCACGAGTGCACCGCCGATAACGTTTGCCCGCTCGGAGACGGCGAAGAAATCGTGCGCGATTGCGGTTGTATCGAAGATTTCCCCGAAGCGTCTGCGGTCATGCAGTTGGTGCGTATGGCCGGACAGGATGTTCTATGTTCAAGCGGCACTCCACAACAACTCAACTGATTGCGTGGCTGGTATGCCTCACGATCATCCTGCCGGTGCAGTATGCCGCGGCGGACCCCTGGGTGTGCCTTGCGGAGCTGGATGGCGACGGCGACGCTAGCTCAGACGGAGAGATGGTCGGTTGTGTGCCTGCGTCAGGGACACAGTTTTGTCCATTGCAGGCAGTCGACTGCACACAGACCGGCACGCCGGCGACGTGCCCCGTTGCCGGCAATGCGTGTGTCAACGGAGTGTGCGACACACCGGGGTTCTGCCACTACGAGGACATTGGCCTCGGCGCGTGGGAGTGTGAGCTACCGAACGGCATCCAAGGTGGTCAGTACCCTACGTCTAGCCAGTGCAATTCGGCCTGTTCGAACTTCCAGTCGCCGTGCTCTGGTGGTGGCAATGCGTATACCTGTCCACTTGGCGGGGCGTACGCGTGCGTTGACCACTTCGGGACTCAGCAATGCTCACCTAACGCATGTAATGACCTAGCAACGGCGCCGCCGCCCACCGAGACCCCTCTCGATGGGGCAGGGCAGATGTTCCTCGACGATGGTCCGCGCGACGTTGACGGCAATTGCATGGGCGCGACGATGATCTTTAGCGGAAGAGCTATGGAGTGTCTACCGCGCGGCCTGAGACCCCACTTCTCTCGCTATCGCGATTGCGATCGCACTGGTCATGGAGTGGCTC
>ERZ1740065.2085-NODE-2085-length-12360-cov-12.838440_pt1 | contig 12360 bp, 12 predicted proteins | sample MGYA00581738_ERZ1740065 | MGnify/ENA primary metagenome ERZ1740065 (study PRJEB43018, sample SAMN04849749) | marine metagenome | isolation source: floating plastic debris | place: Pacific Ocean | collected 2008-09-01 | study: EMG produced TPA metagenomics... | reverse complement strand
CGTACAGAGTCTGACCAGAACCAGCAGTATGATGAGCTGCAGAGTGAAGCTGTCCTTGAGTCCAGTCATGTTTGTCAGAGCAGTGGGAATGTATACCTGATGGATCTGGCAAGCATTACCCACTGGAGCAGCAGTAATCACTCCTGATTGTGTGAGTGTATGACCTGTGGCTTTTATTACACTGCGAGTTCACTCTCATTCACATTGTCTCTCCATCTGGCAGCTGTAGAGTAGAAGTCATTCTCCTCCTGTCACTGTCTACTCGATGTGAGCACCATCCTGCTCTCACGTGACCGACTGTATCAGAAGACAGTGACGTCACAGTACCAGACACACCACGGGCCTATATCACTGGAAGTTTGGATAAATGTGTACTGAGTGCGTAGAGAGCTTCCTGGAAACCCAGTCATGGCATTATGGCCTCTACCTCTATTGTCTCCAGTCATTGGCCTGTAGTGCCTGTGTAATACATTGAGTCTACGGAACAGAGCTGTTGATAGTTTCACAGAAACTGTTTTTGTTATCAGTTCCTAGAAGAACTCAGCTGATTCATGACTTCCGATCATTTGATAGGCGTGTTGAAATAGAAAGTGGCACACAAGTTGTCCATAACCTAGCAAGGGTGCGGAAGTTGTGTCCCTCCTTTAAAGGATTTTAGGCAGATCTTCCCATGAGACTTCAGTTCTTGAGAGTACCTTGCCGCTCTATCTGGAGTAAATTAGTACAAAGCTTCAAAGCAACGTGGTGCTGTCAATGTCATAAATGCATGTAGGCTAAATTTGCTAATTTTATTCCAACATAACCGTAGAAGTGAGACATGCATTGAAATACGTCACTGATGAGCAGTTGGGGATCTCCTGTGTTTTACCAATAACATTAGTGATCGATACCAGCGGCATGATGCGGCCATACAACTATGAAAAACAGGAAGGTATGGAACAACATACCGATCAGTAGTCTTAGGTCTAAGCAGGTCTTATGGTGCACTTAAAGACCCCCTAAAAACTTGCTGATTTTCCTGAGACATACTGGAGCTCAGTACATGGGATCTACAGGGGTAAATCATCTGTGCATTGACCAATCTGCATGAGTTATATGAGCTCATCTTGTGACCTTTCAGAAATGATATCCTGAGAAATCCGGTATGACCATAGTCTCCATGCATTGGGTTGCTGGTCCTGATTCCAAACTTTCTGTAGTGTAATCTTCCATTAATTGTAGCTGTGTACTGTAGAGATCTGCTAACATCTAACGGTGCAATAATTGTAAAATGACACGCACTACCAGGATTTTCATCATGCAGCTACGACACCCATCCTTTTATGAACTATATACTAAACTGACTGTAGTTTGGGCTTGATGCACTCAATTTCCATGTATCATGTGTATCGCAACATAAAATGCATTTATTGTCTCTTCCTTTGTAGCGAGAGACACTGAGATTGATGATACTACACTACCCAAAGGTTCATTGTTCTCTGCCGCTGTCTATGCAGTGTAGAGTGATCCTGAACTCCAGCCTGAACCTTCCAGGTTTGATCCTGAGAGGTGAGTTAGTTCGCACAACCTCAGTGGTGAAGCTAAGTTTTCCGTGATCTATAGTTCATACTGTTGTGCAGGTTTTCACCGGAGAGCAAGATGGTCACCACTCCTGCGCATGGCTGCCATTTGTCACTGGGAACAGGAACTGCATCAGTATGAGATTAGCTCATCTAGAGATGAAGCTAGCCTTGATTTCTATTATCAGAGAGTTCAAGCTTGAGACGTGTGCCTCTACCCCGGTGAGTGACATCCCACTTTGAGACCTCTTGCTAAATTATATCATGGCCTTGTTCTAATCCTCAGCTATCAATGTTCTAGGAGAAGCCCCCCAAGTATTTGAAGAACCTTCAGCTTCACCCAGAACTTCCTCTGATATCAGTTGCCAAAAAAACGGAGCTGTAAGTCACACCACTTTTATTTTATTGCTAGAGTTTGAGTTTCTCTATGGCTAAGTTTTATCATCTCTAGGATTCTGTCAAGTTTGAGTTCAGCTCAGGAATAAATCAAATGTGAATTCACCGCTTCCACTTATTCACCAAGTACATCATCCTCTTTGATACACACAAACTCTCGCAGCTTGACCAGCTATACATTAGCCCATAGCTTCCCAACTATTCTAGGACATCAGCGCCCTCGGCTACATGCTTGTAGATCAACCCTATCTCTGACATTTGCTTCCGCTGCATATCAGCCAACTCAGATGCCTCTCAACCATCAGCACATACTGTCCTAGCTTTAATTCTTTTTTAAGTGAGGGCTCTTCAACACTTCAACACTTCAACTTCAGACCCTTCGAACAGTCAGCATGTCGTTTGATTGTTATCTGCGTAGGTTTGCAATCAGCTATCCTAGCACATTGCCCTACATTTCTATTTCTATGTATTGTATTCCCATTTTCAATTTCTTCAAAACTACTCGGCTGCAAACATCCCTGCAAACATACTGCCAGTGTACACGCACCTTCAGACTGCTTACCAACCATTGATTGATCCTGCCGTAATGGTTGCAATGGCTCCATTGTAAATTTCACTTTCTGTAATAGCACTTTGATATTGTTTACAATAGTAGATTCATTTTGAGGCCAGATAGAGCGTTTCTATCAGCTGTAGGTCACCATATAAGTGTACTTCTATCAGCAGGTGGTTGACAACAACCTGCAATATTGTTATCGGTGTCGGTCTGCTCTGAGTAATGAACAAAAATCCTATCATATGTTTTACGCCATATTCATTTAGCAATTCTCCCGACAGACAGGCTGCTGCCGATAAACGACCAGCAATCACTGAGGCGTAATTTATTCTATACTGTCATTACAGGTCATGCCATACGAAGAAACAGTCAGATCAATCTGCCTCTCTCAGACTGCCACACTGGTGGTTCATTCATGACTCTATCCCTCTAGCTGTGGTAAGTATACCTCCGACACTACCTAATACGTCACCAAACATCATCATTGTGTACCATTTGAGCATAAGTGCATCAAAACATAGTTTCTTGCTGTACAAATTATATGAAATTGATGAAATGCTTTAAGCTGAGCACCGCAGTTGTAAATGAAGCCTGCCCGGTAGCAGCTGTAACAGCTATGACTATATAAGCCGACTGTATAACCGGACCAATGCAGTCATGGCATAATGCTCACAATATGAGTTTGTCTGAAGTTTTCCTCGATTTTTTCTTGCTCTCTTAGATCGCTAACTCACGATGCTTAAAGACACAAACGGAACAACCAACAGTGAAGAGGAGTTCAAGTTCAGCTGTTATAGCAACTGGGGAGTCAGCATCGCTACCATCAGTGCTGTCACGTTCATAGTCAACATCTTTCATCTGGTCATCATATCCAGGATGAGACAACTCCAAGGCCGCCCATACAGACTAATTCTCATTCACATAACGCTGGCTGACATTGGCTCTTCACTGTTTCTTCTCACGCTCTACAGCTGCCTGCCGGGGTATTACGTAATCAAGAGCCCTTTCGTCTCCAGCATAGTTGGATGGCCTCTGTTTACAAGCCATTGGATATTTCTTCTGGCTGGTATTGAGCAGTACTACAGCATCTGTAGACCTCTGCTATATGAAACGGTTAATTTTGTGCAGAAGTTGTTTCCCATACTAGTTTTGACTTGGATGCTTACGTTCTGCTGGTCGACGGCTACTGTAGCCATTGATGTCATCTTGAGAAGTTTCCCTGGCAGCTCTGCAAAGGTCCATCAATATCTTGACTTAGCATTTCGTTACGGCCCTCTGATACTCGCTGCCATTCCTCTTACACTTGTACTCAAGGAGCTGACGAGGATGAGACAAATGGCTGTCGCCGACAGACAGAAACAGAGCCGGCGAGCGGCAGTTTTCTTGATCATGATCTATTCGCTGTTCACAACGTTCTCCGTATTTGAGTTGATTATGAACAGTATTGCGGTGTACAATCCCAGCCAGATACTGTTCAGTACCCTACGGTTGAAGAACGTCACCAAATGCTTTTACGGAATCATCAACACTGTCATCTATGGATTCCGAACCAAAGCGTAACGTCAGGAAATACGCCGGTTGTTCCGCAGACACAATTGAACCATCTGGAGAATAAGGATAGATCGGAACAATAGTTATCCTCAATATGAATGTCTGTAAAACTATGAACCTCTCGCACACAAAGCTGCAATAGTATGTCTGGAGAACGCAATGACTTCTTCGACCCGTACCCCATCAGTTGTAGTTCGACCAGTTCAGCTCAGCTATGGTAACTTGGCAGAGAAAGATGAGTTGAAATATTTAATTGTGGCCAATGATATGAAAGTATTGCCATTGATGTCATGCTGCGCAGTATTTGATGTACTAGTCATTAAAGGTAAACTGTAATCATTGCGATAATCAGACATATGCTCGGACATACTGAGAGTAAACAGATGCTATGATTGGTCAGTTGAGTGGTTAGTTATGCCTGCACTCAGTCGTTGTTTCTCTTGTTCATTACTTTGTGCCTTTTTTTGCCATGAATAATGGTTGAAATTAAATATTTGTGATGCTGAAAAACGTTCTGGTATTCTTATTCATCTATTATCATGAAAGCTTGAACATGACTGTACCCGAAACAGTCGTAACTAGGAGCATGGGTGGAGAGTAAGCCTGGTAAGTACTTTACCCAGGGAGATTGGGTCGAGAGAGCTGCCTAGGCCACGTTGGGGTCCAGGTACAATGCCTACGGTCACATGATTACGAGAAGAGGTGGAGCCCCAGAGAATCACTGTGTAGCGTCTGGAAAATGATCCGACTGCATCTGCAGCTCATAGAAAATCTGTCTCAAGCTACCATTCCCTTCCTCGCAATCGTATAAGACTGGATAGCATTGGCTTGATGTCCCGTAAAAGAAGACAACTTCTGTGTCGGTTAACCTTAGGTAAGAGAAGACAACTCTGGTTTCCCAGGTTGCGATCAATCTTTGGAGATGATAGTAAACAAGATGGCTGCTTTCCACAGCATTCAGCTATCAAGAACACCACCTCTTTATACAGCTGACCCACACATCTACGCACCATTAACACATTCACATACCGCTGATGAGGAAAAGTACATATAAGAAAGTGCAATTAAAATAATATGTTAGTATTTACTTGTATCGAACGTGACTTGTTGGCTGATAGTTTGGGGTAGTAGATTGATATGTAGTAAGCGTAGAGCCATGCATGGCAGCACCTATTAGCTTTTACCACTACAGAGAGTCCAGTTTTCATTTTTCTACCAGGTTTTAACATCAGGCTTTGTCTATTTGTTTTTATCACACAATTGTATTATGTATATATATGTATATACATGTATATATATATGTATATACATGTATATGGATGTATATACATGTATATAGATGTAGATCTGTGTGTGAAACACTCAAACATAAGTTGACATCTGCAAACAAACACAGCTAGGCTAGTGCAGTTATAACTACAATCACTAGGAACTAAGTGTGTCAGAGAACGTCTCTCTGACGATATCAAACACTCTATCGAGTCACACATGGCACACGAATCTGTCACCTCCTCGGGTTCAGTGGCGACTGGTCTAGGGATGAGGCACACTCACTAACTCTTATACTGGGCCGTCAGAACGATCACATAGAATGTAAAACATACAGCAGCCAGTCGGTCGATCAACACTGCTAGTCTGTACCACTCTCCTTCGATTGTTCTCCTTTGTCTCAGAAATCTCATCTCGTTCTGTAGAAGGTTGAGAGCTTGCAATCTGTCCTCTCTCTGCTAGAAATTATGGAAGGCTGGCCATGCACATATATGTTTCAGATTATCAACTCAACTGAGAAGGACATTTACCAACATCTTTACTGCTGACGTTTAGTAAGACCTACCATTTCAGAAACGTGGTTGGAGTCGTCTCCCATCGATGAGCCAGTTGCGGATTGCACTATCGGGGTCCTGTCCTCACGGTGGCTGTACATCACACTGTCATCATCCGTTCCATTATTCAGTTTCATGAAGTCATTCTGGAATGCTGCTCTCTTCACGCAGCACATCGTGCAGTCAACGAGATTGAGAATCTGGATGAGTGAAATATCTAAATACCAAGCGCTCAGTTCAATGCATCTTGAATGATGATATGATCGGTACTCACCTTGCGCACAGGGGAAATAACTCTCGATGCTCTGTGTGACGCAGATGCAATGCTTGATGTCACGGCACTGATGATGAGACTAAGCCAAATCATGGTCATAGTATTAACATGGTGCTGTACTACAAACACCATTTCTAACATCAATAGTAGGCAACCATTGCTACAGGCATGTCATCAACAGCATGACAATCATTGGTGTCACGATCGCTGGTGTCACAATCGCTGGTGCCATGATGGCTGGTGTTACAATCGATCGTATGTCATGCATTTCACTCACATATGTGTGGCACTTCCTCACTGGAGTTCTGTACCAGTTCGTCTTCCACCATCATATACATCATCAACACGCATATAAATAACAGGATTGCTGAAACATAATGTTACAACTTGTTTTATGAGTGTTGCAGGGTGAATAGGAGTTGTCTTCCCTTAGCTGTACTGACCGAGGACAGCCTTGTGACCGGAGAGTGGAGGGAATAAGTGGATGACTGGAAGTATGAGAAGGAGAGCCCCTGCTGGAGCCACATACATGTACTCGTAGAAATCGGGCCTCCTCTTCATTGCTATGGTCAGGTATACCTGTAACAGCGAGCAGTATATCATTTACAGGTATGCTTTGATATGATGCTAATAATTTGGGACAAATCAGTTGAATCGAGTCTTACAGTTTGATATGGGATGTCAGGGCAGCAGCTGTATATCTTATCCTCACTGGATAGCCTGACAGATGTCAGCACCCAGTCTCTGTGTACGTAGCTGATCTCAGAGTCTCTCTCCCTCTCAGTATCTTGGATATGGAGGCTGACCTGAAGTGGTTTGATGCATAGTGGTCAGTTACGAAGGACAGAATTGGTGGCAAATAAGTAGAATAAGCTCCCTCACCGATGTCTTGTCGTGCGTCCATGACAGGAATGGGATTATACACGTCTGATTGTCGAAGGGAAAGTCTGTCATGAGGAAATGGCAGCGTACAGTCATCCGTTTCGCCGGTATGTACATCACCTGACCCCCAGCCATTAGCAGAACCATAGTGTCCCTCTCCACGTTTGTTGTCTGTAGATGTTCATCGCTGCTCAGGATATGAAAGAATAAGAGAGTGATAAGTGATTGAAAGGGGATGAGCAGACAAGTGAGATATCATATCCACTTACCTGTTAAGTGTCACCAGATCCGGCAGCCATACGTGATCTGGAGGAACTCGAGTTAGAGAGATGTTAGCGTAATCTTCTGGAGACCACACCAGTCGGTTATCACTGAATGACTGCGTGAAACATGGAAGATGTAGCGATTCAAACAGTCAGGAAACTGCAATTGGGTGCGCCTCAGCCTACCTTCTGTTCTAATACTCACCATTCTTAGCCAAGCATTGATGGTGATCGACCCCTTCAACTCGTCCTATAGATAGAGTGTCACAGTGCTATTCTCCTACTCACACCCACAGGGCAAGCATAGCGCGAACTACTCACCACATCGCTGATCTCTACAGTCGATACGTCAAACTCTACCTTCACTCCGGTCTCCCCCTCTGCGGCCGCAGGTCGAACTCTACTATCGTAGTGTGTAAACAGGTTGTCCAACAGACGCCCTTCATTAGCTATCCTCTCCTCTTCTCTGGCAGCGGCATCATCATTCTGATGAGGAGAACAACGCCATAGTGACATGGAGGCGACACAACTCCACGAGGTGTAAACTAGTCCATACTTACACTCGTACAGAGTCTGACCAGAACCAGCAGTATGATGAGCTGCAGAGTGAAGCTGTCCTTGAGTCCAGCCATGTCTGACGCAGTGGGAATACGAGCCTTTACTGACAGATCTGGCAGGCGTTGACTGCTATTGTCAGCTATTGAAGCAGCAGTAATCACCTTTTATTTGTGTGTTTGGTTTGCTACTCCTACTACACCTTCAATAAAACTTTTAATTCAACTTTCCCTCTCATTCACTGCTGTCACCCTTACGTATGACAGGGTTGCAGTGGAATCGCTCTCCGCTGTCACTGTGTGCCCGTTGTGAGTAGCTCTCACATACTGTATCAGTGGAAAGTGAGAATGTAGTTGACACACCGCAAGCCTACGTCACTGCAAGTTTTGGTGACTGTTAGTAGTGAGGCGTGTTAGGGAGCTTTATGGGAGCTCATTGATTATTGGTAATTAATCTACAGCTACTATTATCCACAATCATTGAGTTGTATTACTAGATCGTACAGCCATTGAATCTATTCTGCATATCTATTGATCGTTTCTCAGAAAACCTGTTCACTGTTACTCACAATGAAAATTCAGCTGATGAATAAGTCTACCTGGACCAGTACCTGGACTGGTACCTGGACCGGTACCTGGAGTCGGTAGGAGATTAGGTGAGTGTCTCGACATAAAGATATCACCGCCATGATTTCAATCCGATCGATTATGGTCAGGAATTCAATCAATTCCGGTTGAAGAGAGAGATACAGCAGTTGATTGGAAACCATAAAAATATATATAGTGGTTTGTCAAAAAAAATAATACAACTGACTATTCTTTTATCACATGATAGCGAGGGATGGTGGATAAATGCCATCTCAATATAGCTTGATGATCCATTCCACAGGGATCACGATAACATAGAGTAGACAACTCTACGTTCTTATCTCGGCTTTAATTTCTATCGGATTGATGGTGCCCATCTGGAAGTTCTGCTTCAGCTTGAGCGGTTTCATCTAGCGAGGAAGTTTGTGTCAAGTTAGCATACAGATGCATGATTGGGTGGTTTGACTAGCGCCAGTATATTACCTGAGTTGTTGGACATGTTTCTAGTCTCATCTTGCTAAGTATTTGCACTAGCGCCACCTTGATCTCGAGAAGGGCTAGCCTCATGCCAATGCAGTTTCTGTTCCCGATACCAAACGGGATCCACACGCAGGAATGTCTGCCCTCTCGGTTTTCTGGTGAAAATCTGCGTTGAAAATGAACATGATGAACATGTATGAGGGAACCGATACATATCCTCCTGTATCCCTCAGTGTACGGGGGAACCGAATTTTTAAGTCACCTTTCTGGATCGAACTTGGCTGGCTCAGGCCAGAATTCCTCATCGTGATGAATGGCGTAGATCATGGCTGCCACCAGACTGCCGGCTGGTAATGTGATGCCATCAATAGACGTCTCGACGGCGACCAGCCTGTCCACTCTGGCAATGAGAAAGCGCTCAGTTACACATTGAAGCAATGGCTGGGGCACTGGCAGGCACTAGTCACAGGTGTCAATTACCAGTCGCTAGACAGCACATAGTGTCATGGTATCAGTGTAGTACAGCTCACCGGGCAGCAGGGGGATACATTCGAAGCGTCTCCTGTATCACCCAGTCGAGATAGTCCATGTGAGCCAGCTCATCGTAGCTCGGGTTCTCTGATTTAACATGGGTCTCGATCTCTTCATACACCTGTTTGGTGTGGATGGTTAACTATTAGTCAAGTTCTCAATAGACAGTAGGTGAAAAACCTCAGATTTCTGACCTTTTGCTGGATGTCAGGGTTCAAGGCCAACTCATACATCGCAAAGTTCAGTGTGTTCGCAGTCGTCTCAAATCCAGCCAGGAAGAACAGGACAGCGTTAGCAACGATCTCATCCCTAGTAAGTCCTGTGAGAAATGATTTATGAGTTAACATACAAATTTAATGTACACTCTACGTACGTCACCTACAATTTCCTGTACTGATGGCGGAAGTGGCGCGAGTTACCTTTGTAAGACCAGGCGGCACCAAATTCATCCACTTGAGTGTCAGAGTCGCCGGGTTTCGGATCGTCTATCAGTTTCTCTTTACACAGCTGCACAAAGTCCTTGTGCTGTACATCCTCTCCATCCCTCTCCTCGAGAATCTTCTTACTCAGATCGGTGAAGTAATTCAGCGCATCCATGTTGAGAAACGAGCCTCCAGTCAGCTTTCCCAGAAACTTTGACAAAAATGCCGGCAGGATCACTGCAACGATGCCATATAACTATCTCACTCACTGAGAGATGGTGAGACGGTGAGTCAAGCAGATAGTCGAAACTGGTAGTAAAACATGTACATTATTCCATATAATCATTCCTAGCATGAACTGACATATCTGTGGCGTGCAAGTGAAAATATGGAAAACTACATGAGCAGGCAACTCCAAAACTAGGAGAAGGCAACCCCAGTAACTTGAGTGCATGTCCGATACGGTAGACTCATTGCAAGCTATAGAGGAGAAATAACTGGGACAGGCATGATAACCCCAGTTAATCAAATAACCACGGCGTCCCGCATAGGGCAAAGCCTACTGATAAGGTTGAAGTTTGAACGACGGCTGCTGATCATATCTGCAATGGAGATCAGGCGACAACTTACGGAAGATGACGACCCTCGCAACAAATTTGAGTTTTTCCTTGATGCCCTGCCTGCGGCTAGTGCCCATCACCTCGGCTGCGTTAATCAGAATCGGGTCGTCGGGGTTCTGCTGACTGTCGACTTGTATACCGAATGCAGTGCTGGCGATTACGTCCATCGTGAAGCCTCCCGACACTCTGAGAGAATGAAACACCGTCTTCATCTGCGTATGACTGACGTAGCAAACCGCTAATTCCTGAACATTATCTCACTCTTTGGTGTCGAACGGTGTGCCGTCCCGCTCCATGAGCTTCTGGGAGAGACGAGCAGCGCAGCTGTCGATCAGAGCTTTCATCTGGAGTAAGAGAAATTACTGAGGCTGAGATATATACGCATGCGTGGGTCTACATCAAACCTCATACAGAAATCTGTACCTGCTTCAGCTTTCCTGTAGTGAATGTGGGTGTGAGAGACGAGCGTACATGCCTCCAATGGTCGTCAGTCAGTGCAGTCATGAACATGTTGAGGATGGGTATGCCACTGTCTCGCGATCGCCTGTTTGGCATGCTGGCGAACTCTTTTACCATGGCCTTGCGAAGGAATTCTGGGTCACTGACGGCTAGGGTGGGTGTACGCCCACTGTACTCGCTAGTGAACAATAGGATCAACACGTCGTAGGTAGATGGTCATCAACGCCATATATATAGTGAGATGTGAAATACTTACCCGATTATACGACCGCGCCTCTTAACTAGGTCGAGGTCAGTGTGGTAGAACCCCTGAAGCCACAATTCAGAACACTGAATGGCAACGCTTCCCTACATTTAAAGGTATTTTGTTTCCCTCTACTAACCCCGGAGAGGATCTGTTTAAGGAGGTTGCCGAAGACCGGTAGAGGCCAATCCCCCTTTATTCCTTGTTTTGACCAGGTGTTGAAAGTCCATGTGCCATAGCTTCAACATATGAACATCTCTAAACTACACCGCAGAGAATCAGCAGTGCAGCAACTACAGCACAGTGATGTACATACAGTTGATTGTAAATACTGCAATATACTTACAAGTAGATGAGGACAGCAGCAACTAGGAGGAGCAACGCCCACAACGGCACTTCAAAGCCTGCTAGCAGCACCATGTCTGTGAATAGTAAACTGTCAGTGAGCAAATGCGGATCAGCCAGGTCACAGCGGTTAATATAGATCCTTGGTGTGACGCAACTTTACTACTATCACGTTCAGCCAATGATAGCGTAATTGTGATGCAAGAGGAGTCATGAAAGTGTAAGATGGAATGCAGTGAGACTGAGTTGAGGCATGTGCACAGACATCTGCATAGACATCTGCATACACATCTGCATGAAGATCCACTTAGGCATAAAAGCAAACATTTTTACCCAGAATTTAGTTCCAAAAAAGGACCGTTGATCAAACCTTCGTAGCCATATAAGTGTTTGTTTAGTTTATGGATGAGTCATGGGTTCAAGATTCAGGCTGATACAGCCTGACACAGGAACTATGTTAGAGCATGATGACATAGCCTCCAAGTTGGCACACTGCGGTTCCAACAGGGCACGCTGCAGCTCCAACAGGGCACGCTGCAGCTCCAACAGGGCACGCTGCAGCTCTAACCAGGCACACTGCAGCTCTAACAGGACACACTGCAGCTCTAACAGGGCACACTGCAGCTCTAACAGGACACACTGCAGCTCCAACAGGACACGCTGATTGCTGATGAATATGAACCATCTCCTGTGCTGTCTCCCTCTCCCTCTCCCTCTCCCTCGCAGGAGTAGTGGGGGTGAAGAAAAGGATACGGCTAGATGAATGGCAATGAGGGAAGATAGTAGCAGAAAGATGGAAAGAGCAGGTGACTC